>ERZ779896.16-NODE-16-length-261202-cov-4.703152_pt1 | contig 261202 bp, 174 predicted proteins | sample MGYA00511067_ERZ779896 | MGnify/ENA primary metagenome ERZ779896 (study PRJEB29588, sample SAMEA2161597) | human gut metagenome | biome: human gut; feature: human-associated habitat; material: faeces | place: Denmark | collected 2008/2010 ... | reverse complement strand
TCGAGAAAATTTGTTTGTTTTGTTTATAACCTCTATATTTGTCCTGTAATATTATCCAAATGAGATGATGAAAAACGAACTTGCATATAGAAACCGGAAAGGCACCACGCTGTGGAGCCCGTTGTCGGTAGCGGTGTGCAAGGACGAAAAATATCGTTTTTTGGATATTTTGTGGGGTAAGGTATGTGTTTTTAATTGTATTTTTAACAAATTATATTTGGCTATTCCAAATATTTGTGTAAACACACACACACACACACACATGTAAATCGTGTAATATCTTATTGTATTTTGTGGGTAAGCCCCGTGCCGTTCCGGCATGTGGGGCGAGGGGCATATCGTCCGCTTTCTTCCGGGAGCGGGCTTTTACGTATATTCTATAAACTGAAAACCATGATGAAGAGCAAACGACTTATCTTATGTTTGCTGGGGCTGTGCGGTTGGTTCGTTGCCGTTCAAGCACAGACCGTAGCGTTAAAGACGGATTTGGTGAACTGGGCTACCGCTTCGTTGAATCTGGAGCCGGAGGTAAAGGTGGGGCGCAAGTCTACGATGGCCTTGGGGCTTTCGTGGAATCCCTGGACGTTCTCCGACAACAAGAAGTGGCGCCACCTGCGGGTGCAGCCGGAGTACCGTTACTGGATTTGCCGCCCGTTCGGCGGGCACTTCCTGGGGCTTCACGCTTCTTACACGCGGTTTAACGCCGGAGGGGTGAACCTGCCTTTCGGCCTGTGGCCCAAGTTGGAAGACCAGCGCGTGCAGGGTAACGAATGGGCTGTGGGTCTGGGCTACGGCTACCATTGGATTCTGAGCCGTCATTGGAGCCTGGAGGCCGAATTGGGGTTGGGTTATTCTTTCGCCGACTTCGATGCCTACGAGTGCCGCAAGTGTGGCGACAAGTTGGAAGAGCGCACCACCCACCGTTTCGTGCCCACCAAGTTGTCCGTGTCTTTTATTTATGTGTTTAAGTAAAGCCAACCGAGAAGATGAAGAGAATCAATGACATACAAGCATGGATGGGAGCAGCGGCCTTGTGCCTGTCTTCCTGTCCGTTGTCGGCCCAACAGGTGGTGCCGACGGGAGAACCCGTGTTGTCGTGGCAGGACAGCACGCAGCTCAAAGTGGCCTTTTCCGTGGCTGCCGGCGATGTGGAAATCACGTCGGACGACCGTCTCATCCTTACGCCGCGTCTCACCACGAAGGCAGGCGATACGTTGACGCTGCCCCCTGTGGAACTGGCCGGCAAGCGCAACCGCCGTTATTTCGACCGTCGCGCGGCCTTGCGTGGCGAAGAGCGTGCCGCCGTGGCTGCTGCTTCCGACACCTTATATTATAATAAGGTGGTAGGGGTGGAGCCGTGGATGCGTGCGTCGGCTCTTTTGCTCACGGTGGACTGTGAGTTTGAGAACTGCTGCGATGTGCGGCCGCTGGCTGCGCTCGATTTGGGCGCCACGCGTTGGTTCACGCCGAAACCCAAGGCGGTCATGCCCGTGCTGAGTGTAGCCGAGCAGATTGCCGTACGCGAACCCGTGCTGAAACCCATCAGCGAATATAAGCCCTATACGCGGGATATCCCTTTGCGTAAGATGAAAGACGCACTTTACGTGCACTTCCCCGTGGGCAAGTGGGACTTGCGCGAAGACTTCCGGGACAACGAAGCCACGCTGTCCCGCATCGTGGACATGATGCGGCGCGTGAAGGACGACAAGACCTCTTCCATCGTGAAAGTGGTGATTGTGGGTTTGGCTTCCATCGAGGGCTCCGTGGCTTTCAACGAACATCTGGCCGGACGGCGTGCCGAAGTCTTGAAAGACTATCTGGATGCACGGGTCGATATGCCGGACGGCGTGTATGAAGTGGTGGGCGCGGGAGAAGCCTGGGCCGACTTGCGAGATGTCATCGCCGAGAGCGATCTGGACGAGCGTCAGGAGTTGTTGCAAATCATAGACAACACGCCGGACGAGAACCTGCGCGAGCAGCGTATCCGCAAGCTCAACGGCGGACGGCCTTACCAATACCTGAAGCAGTCAGTCTTTGCCGACCAGCGTAATTCGGGATATATCCGTGCCTACTATGAGGCCGTGCCGGACAAGGGGGCGGAGGCCATCAACCGTGCCGTGGCGTTGGTGCGCGAGGGACGAGACGCCGAGGCGGTGACGTTGCTCGAACCGTTGGACGACGAGCGCAAGTGGAACACGTTGGGCGTGGCCTACTTCAAGACAGGACGCCGGGCGGAGGCTGTGGAATGCTTCGAACGGGCCGTGAAGGCCGGCGACAGCGAGGCCGCAGGCAACCTGGAGGGCGTACGCGCCGTGGAAGGAAGATAATTATGAGATTTTCTAATTATAGAGTTATTAACTTTTTATTTATTCATTAAATTTTAGGATTATGAAAATGAGAAATGGAATGTACTTGTTTGCTGCGGCAATCGTGGCCAGTACGGTAGGTTTGTCTTCTTGTTCGAATGACGAGGAGGGAGTAGGTGGCACCGATTGGAAGAACGGTCCGACTAAAGACGTAACCTTGTCTTTGTCTGTCAAGAAGGTTTCTAAGCGTATTACTTCTGATGAAGCAAATCAGGGTAACACTATTCAAGAAATCAAAGACATTTGGGTTGTGCCAATGGTTGGTAACGAGTATTTGCAGCCGATTTCGATGGGAAACATTACTCCTTCCAATGCATCTCCTGATTTGAAGAAAGTTGCCACATTGAATACAAGCATCAATAAATTTGTAGTGTATGGAAATGTGGGGGATAGCGACGGTACTTGGAGTGAGTCAAGCATCTTCGTCGAACCGGAGTTTAGTTTGGTGCAAAAGACAGGAGTGCCGGAGGCTATAAAGAGTACTACTTATAAGCCCTATCCTATGTATTATTATGGATTGGCCGGTGAGGGTACAAACCCAATCAAGGGATATACCGATAAAGATTTTACGCAAGGCGAGGCAACAATCACGGCAGGAGACCCAATTGGCAGTAGCTATGCAGCAATCAAGGTTTCCGGTGTCAATTATGGCGTAGGACTGTTGGCTGCGGCTGTGCTGAATGGTGATGAAGATGAAGTGTTCTATCCAACGAACAATGGCGGCACTTTGGAGGGTGACGCCGTAGGGGCCGATGAAGCTATAGAAATTGCGGGAGTGCTGATTAATGGGCAATATACTAAATTGAATAAGACGTTTGACAAAGCAGCAGATGCCAGTGAGGGTAATGTTTATGAAGAAGCAGCCGACGTTATTTTAAAGGAAAAGAGTGCTAAGATAGCGTTTGCAAACAATAAGGTAGCCAATGCCAATATTTATTCCGTGGTGGCCAAAACTGAAGCTGAGAAGAATGTAACCATGAACATCGTGTTTAAGATTAAACAAGGCCATTTCATTAAAAACAATTCGGGACAGATTTTAGGAGAGGCTGATAAGGATGCCTACGCTTTCTTGGGAGTTATATTGGATGCAGAAAAAGCTTCTACTACGGAGAAATGTGTATTCCAAAAAGACTTTACCACGCTTTTGAATGCGACGGTTACCGATTGGGGAAATCTTTCGGGTGAAGAAGTCATTACTACGGATGTGAATTTGGGTGTTGAAATCGATACGGAATGGCAGCAAGGTACTGCGTATGATGTGGAAATTTAATATGTAGCGTAATTGCTACTATGATTATCATTTAGTGCATGCCACGGCAAAGGCCGTGTGCCGTGTCCGTGGCGTGCACTGTTTTTGGTAATAAATGAAAGAAAACGAGAAGAACTAAAAGAGGTGTTTATGAAACCTATGAAGAAGATAGATACATATATATATAAGTTAGGACTATGGGCCGGGGCGGCTTTGTCGTTGACGGCTTGTGTGGACGAGGATTTGTCCGACTGTCCGCCCAATGTAGAGATGAGGGAAATTACGGTGTCCTATCAAATCGACTTGCAACACGGCGTGGATCCCGAGTTCGAGGCCGAACTGCTGTCCCTTCATTTGGGTTTCTGGAATTCGCCGCAAAATCTTTACCGTGACCTTGTGTTCCAGCCCGAAGACATGCCGGAGGAACTGTTTTTCAAGGTGACGCTCCCTGTGGACAACTACGACCACCTGGCCGTGGCCAATCACAACAACGACCGCGTGGGAGGCGGTCTGCACACGTTCGACAACGTGTTGGAAGACGTGGTGGTGGACGAAACGCCCATCTCCCCGGACACCGTCAAGGCTTTGGCCTATCCGCCTTTCTCCGGTGTGCTGAGCATGCGGATGGAGGAAGAAAAGACGGAACATTACACCGTATTGATGAGCCCGGTGGTGGGCAAGGTGAAACTTCACGTGAACCACCCCGAGACGATGAGAAACATCAAATGCTATCTCTCCCGCACGCAACAAGGATTCTTGTGCTGGGAGGACGCTTACATCAGCAACGACCGGCTGAGGACGGACGCATCGGACTTCAAAGTGACCGAGGCGGCGCGGCTCACCGAGTTTGAGTTCTACAGCTATCCTTGCACCGGCGGAAGCGTGTACCGCAGGGCGGAAGGCGAAGGCCACTGGAAGCTGTATTTCTATTCCGAATGCGAAGACAGAACCATACAACATATATTCACCGTGGAAGACCCGATCCGGGCCGGACGTGTACTGGAAGCCACGTTCAACATCTCGGACGGGAGCGGTGAAGCCGTGGACGTGACGGCCGGTGTGGAAATCAACACCGACTGGAAGCCCGGTAACGATTACGACCAGGAAATGTAAACAAAGAATAAGGAGGATTGAAATATGGATGGAAGAATCATGAAATGGGGATTGATGCTCTTGTTGTGCATACCGTTCTGGACGGCATGCAACAACGATGATGTTCCCGAAGCAGCCATAGAACCGCAAAAAGATTGCGAAGTTTCGGTGTCTATCCGTTTGAATGCCAAATCCCTGCGCGCAATGGGAGACCCAGGTGAAGAGGTGGACGAGTTTGACAGCCAGTATTGGACGCGTATCGACATATTCTTGGTGTACAGTTGGGGACAGGTATTGCAATATACTCTCGACAAGGATTATAAATCTGGAGAGATGCGCAAGTTCACAGCCTTTGCCGGAGTGGTGAAGGCGGTATATGCTGTAGCCTACAACGACGAAGTGCTTGTCGGGCATAACTTTGCGCCTTACAGCGAACAAGATATCCTGAATTTGCAGACTCCTTCGATAACAAGTTTGGATGCAGCAGACGAGAAGAAGTACTTGCTTAGCTTGTTCAGCGGGATGACCGACAAAACGAAGGAAGGACAGCCCATAGAAGTGGTAAAGGAAGGAACGACAGAGATTAAGGTGGGGCTTGACCGTCTGGCTGCCAAAGTAGACGTACAGTGGGATGCGCAAGACGCTTACGAGGGGGATAAGTATGTGGAGGCCAAGATGAGCGATATTACTTTTAGGGGGACATCCCAAGGCTATTTCTTTCCCGGGGAGAAGGCGGTTGCCGAACCTGCGTTGGATCACGAGGCTGCATATAGGATGAACAGTCCTATTAGCGAACGTAACGGGCGGACTTATTTCTATACTTTCAGCGGTGCGAAAAACTACTTCAACTTTGTGGTAAAACACAGGGTGGCTGAAACCCCTGATGAAAAAGAGACTTTTTACACGGCAACCTTTGCCAACGCATTGGAGCGCTCCTCATGGCACAAGGTGAACCTGACCGTATCAGGCACCACTTTTGAGGAAACTACAAAAGAATTGAATTTGACGCAAAAAACGGCAGCGAACAATTAATGGGTAAAATCTACATATTATGACTACGATATTAAGATTAGGGAAACAACAACGGAGGCAGGCTTATATCTTTGCCTTGCTTATGACGGCATGGTGCTTCATGGCCGGGACAGCCGCAGCACAGACACGTTATTATGTGACACCGACGGGACTGGTACCGACGGGTATGGACAACGCTTGGACAGACGTTATCAAGCTTGAAACGGCGTTGGAAAAGGCCGAGCCCGGTGATGAAATCTGGGTGCAGGGTTTCGAGGAAATCCGTAAAAATAGTGTCGATTACCGGCAGGTTTATCTGGCACCTAAAGAGGGCTGGACATTGAAGGCTGGCGTGAAGCTTTACGGCGGTTTCAAAGGAAATGAGACTTCTTTGGAGCAACGTGCAACTTTGGGTAAAGCCTATAATTTCGCATGTCGCTCTATCCTTTCGGGCGATATTAGTATGAACGACACGATCGACCATGTCAATTTGATTAGCTCTTCCAACGCTCTTCGTTCGGACAATGCAGAGCATGTGTTGACGATGAACCTCAATAATAGCGTTGCGAACAATATAAACGATGCCGTTTCCGTTTTGGACGGTTTTACGATTGTGGGCGGTCATGCCTCAGTGAATGGTGGTGGTGTATTGGTGACGGGACATGAAACATACTCTTGTGCTTACCGTATAGAACGTTGTTTCTTCTTTAACAATTATGCCGTACAGAACGGCGGAGCTATTTATGTGGACGAGAAGGCGGGAAAGGTTACCAGCAGCAATTCTTATATTAACCAATGTGTGGTATATAATAATGAGGCCGGATTGATAGCGGAAGTGGCCAACAAAGGCGGCGGTATTTACATCGCCGGTAAGGGTACTGTGGTCAACACCTCGATCTTCAACAACGAAAACGGCGGAGTGCGTATTTCTCCTGATGCGAGCGTGCTTAACTCTACGATTGCCCGTAATACTGTGGCAGGTGTGGACCTCACAGTTAGTGGTGGTGCAAATGATAATGCCAAGGTCGTCAATACCGTAGTTTGGGGTAATACCACGTTGTTTTCTGAGTTTACTCCCGGATTTAGAAATTCTTCTTATCACGAGGTTGAGGGTGAAGGTCCTAATCGTATGGATAATTTTGGAAATGTATATGTAAGCGACAAGAATAATGACCGTTCGCAGGCATCGCCTTTTTTTGCTTCGCCCTCTTTGAAAACGAGTTTCGACCGCGATTTCAACTGGCTTTATAATGCTTATCCACTTTGGAACTGGCAGGCACTCGAAGGTTCTGCCTTTATCGACAAAGGCCAGGATGATGCCTATGCTTCGGCAACGTATGGAGGCTATGATTTGGGTGGAAGTGCGCGTAAGGTGGGTGACGCGACGGATATCGGTGCATACGAGTTTCAGGCTGTGTCGGCCGACCGTATCTTGCGTGTAAAGCCGGATGGAAATGATGCCAACAACGGCTCTGATTGGGGCAATGCTCTTAGAAGCGTACAGGAAGCCATTAACAGATTGGCGGAAAGAGGCCAAGGTGGAGAAGTATGGGTGAAAGCCGGTACTTACCAGCCTTCAGTTTATATGAGCGGTGAAAGTACCGACCGTTCGGCGGCTTTCGTCATGAAAGATGGCGTGAGCGTGTATGGCGGATTTGAAGGGAATGAAGAAACCAGAGCTGAGCGGGATAATAAAAAAGGAAGCATGCCTTGGCAGTACACACATCCTACCGTGTTTGTGGGGAATGCCTATGGAGGAGCTGCAACGGGCGGCGGAGGAAAATGTGAATATAATGAGGCTGATAATAAATGGAGCGTGACTGGCAGTAATTCCAATCACGTGGTATGGTTCGCCAATTTGGACGGTACGGCGTTCAAGAATGTGACCGTGCTCGACGGAGTGACCATCAAAGGAGGGTCGGCTCAGGAGACTGTAGGTACGAAAGAAAATTTCTTCGGCGACCGCGGAGCCGGAGTCTATATGGCCGGAAATGCTTATCTTACAAATTGCGTGGTGACAGAGAATGCAGCCACGGGAAAAGGCGGTGGTGTCTACCTTTATGGCGGACGCATCATCGGTTCGTTGCTGTATAATAATGAAGGACAGCAGGGAGGAGCCGTTTATGTGGACAATTCCGGTATCGTGCTGCGTTCCATGCTGACGAATAATTCGGGTTACGACGGGGCTGCCGTCTATATGGTTTCCGATACGGAGTGGACGGACGGTAGCATGCACCCCGAATATCAGATATTGTCTACGTCGGTGGTGAGCAACAACACGAGCCGCCACAACGGTGCGGTCTATTGTAACCAAGGAGGTGTGATGCTGCAAACCACGATGGTCAACAATGTCTCCGTGGGTACGGTGGACCCAGCCGACAACGAATCGGCACAAACGGGCGGACTGTATGTGAAAGGTTACGGCCTTTCGGTTAATTCCGTATTGTGGAACAATCTGATTAAGGAGAGAAACGTGCCGATGTATGCCGTGAATCCTACGGTGAAGACCGTACGTTTCTTCAATACGGCGGTGTCGGGCATGAACAACTCTGTATGGAACAATACGCTCCAACAGGACATGGTGTCTTTGAGTGATGACAACTCTTCTAATACAGAAGGGGTTATTACGCCTGATTTTGAACAGAGCGGCATGCCCAGCCAGGGAGGAGTGGACGCGAACTTGAAGAACGTGGAGTATTATTGGTTTCCGGTGCAAGGTTCTAACTTGCGTTCTATAGGTTTGGAATTAGGACGTTTCCCCGAGGAAGTGGTATTGGCTCCCGAGTTGGATATCAAAGGGGATCTGTTTGCTCAAAAGCCGAGCGTAGGAGCTGTGATGACGGAAAAAAGAACCCTTCAACATCAGGCGGATAATAAGGTATGGCGTCTTTATGTCGATGTAAGTTGTACGGATGCAGAACACGACGGAAGTTCTTGGGCTAAGGCTTACCGTTCGATCAACGAAGCGATAGAATATTTTGCCAATGTGCAGGCGACGGATGGAGTTGAACGGTTTGAGATTTTGGTACGTGAAGGCGATTGCTATCCGCGTTACAGTTTTACTAATCTCGACCCCAAGACGGCCACTATCAATGTGCTGAAAACGGAACGTCCGTTGGTTATCAAAGGCGGCTATCGCGTAGAGGACGATGGCAGTGCTGCACGCAAACCTTTGGAGTACCGTTCCGTGATAGACGGTAATCCCAAAGGCAAGGCTTTGGAGGATGGGTTATACCATTGTATCACGGTGGCCGAAGATGCCAATGTGGAAATCGACGGTTTCCATGTCGTGGGCGGTTATGCTGTGTCGAGCACATACAAGTCCGGAGCCGGTATGCTGGTGGGCAAAAGGGCTGCGGTAACGGTACGCAACACGGTTTTCGAGAACAATACGGCCGTGGAGGCTGCGGCTATTTCTGCACAAGACGGCAGCAATTTGACGTTGGTGAATTGCGTGGTGAACAATAATACGAATACGACGGAGAGTGCTTCGGTTATTGCTGCAAACAACTTGACGATGCATTATGTTACGGTGGTGAACAATAAGGGTGCCGCACCGGGAGGAAATTATTCCACTTCGTTCAGTGCCGGAAATACGTTCGGTTCAAATAACATGCAAAATTTGAATACGTTGTCGGCCGACGGAGCCAAGAACTTTGCCAATCCGACGAATGCGCCGGGAGCTACTTTAGGCTATGATACGTATTTAGGAGGATATTCAGAGTTCCGTCCGTTGACCAGTTCTACGGATGCGGCCGTTTTGATTAACAAAGCCAATGCGGTAGAAGGTGTCACGGAAGATATTTCCGGCAAAGGCCGAAATCTTGGTGGTAAGCCCGACCTTGGTGCATACGAGGCTGATTTGCCGGAGAGCGGTCGGGTGATTTATGTGCGTGAAAACGGAACGGGAGACGGACTCTCGTGGGAGGACGCTATGGGCAGCATCAATGGTGCTGTGAATAAGGCGTTGGCATACAATAATAAATTGTCTGAAGAGGATAGAAAGGATGCCGACAAGCGTGCGCAAGTGTGGGTGGCTGCCGGAACGTATGCTGAAAATCCGGTGGGTAACGCTCCTGCCTGTTTTATCATAAAAGAGGGTGTGGATGTGCTTGGTGGCTTCCCGGCAAGCGGTTGTCCGGGAGTGGACGACCGTAGACCTTTGGTGTCACAGGAGATATATACCGGAATGCGTGCTGATAGTGTGAAGATGTATGAGACGATATTGTTGCCTCTTTCAATGTTGCCGTCTGTGGATGAACTCGTAAATGTGGGAGAGGGAAATTATTATTATAATTCTACAGGAGAAGTTGTTTATGTTTCGGCTGCTGCAAATTTTGCTGAATATGTTTATTTGGAGACAGGGTATTATAAGTATTTTGAAAGTAATGATGGTGAAAGCTCTTGGGGGAGTAGATACATTAAAGTTGGAACAGTGAATATACCTGGAGTAAAAAAGTATGTTCGGAAAGCAATCAGATATGAAGAAGATAATAATGGTGAATATATCCGAAACGAAGGTACAGGTTATTATCCGGTGGCAGGGGAGATAGATGGTGGTAAAGAGCAATCTGCCGGTTATTATCTGGCAACTGAATATCCCCTGAGTACGGCCACCCTTGTTAAGGTGGAATCCCGTGAAAAGGTGGAAGTCGGAGATGGATATGGTAATTGGTTGATACGCGGCGGACTGTCAGGCATGCCTGCTGGTACACGATTACGTGTATTGTCGCAAGAGGATAATAATAACCCACGTATTTTTGTACATTCGGGTAACGATATAAACGAGACGAAGTACGTTAAAGGTAAAGATTTTGTTATTCCTACCATGTGGGATGGCTTTACCATCACCAAGGGACGTTTGGATATAGGTAGCAGCCAGTTCGACGGTGGCGCGGGTGCCCGTATTTTCAATAATGTCACCTTGAAGAACTGTATCGTTACAGATAACTGGAATACGCCGGTTGGCAGAGGTGATATAGAAATACGCGGAGGTGGTGTTTATTGTTATGGCGGAACGATGGTGAATTGTTACATCCAGAAAAACAGGATGGGATGTGTAGGTACCGATGGTAACTTCAATGAGAATGGTGTTGCTTATGGCGGTGGTATTTATACGGCTTATTCTACGCTATACAATTGCATTATTGCGGAGAATGAAGCGAATGCCAATTATGCAGACGGTGCCGGTGTTTGTATGGAAGTTGGAGAGTTTTATAACAACACCGTGCTCAAAAATAGAGCAGAAGGACGAAGCCGTGCTTGTGGCGGTATTCGCTTGTGGGTCGGCGTAAAAACATCTATTCCGGGTACGGTGAAAATCTATAATACCATATCTTATGGTAATACCGGTTGGAATAGTGCAAATCATGGTAATGGTATGCAAGGTAATGCTAACTTTTCTGAGAGTGGTGTAGATGTAGACTTTGTCAATGGTCTTATAGAAACGGTATACGGGACTGATTTGGCAGGATTGAACTTGGATGGAAATAAAACACTGGAGAATAGTGGACATACCATAAATATTAGCAACAGTATCGATTTAAAAGATATTAGAGGAGAACAGATTTTTCAAGATTATGCAAATGCCAATTATCGTCTGACAGGAAGCTACGGATTGAACCGGGGGCTTAATGAGATAAGAATAGATCGAGTACAAATGCCTAAGGCAAATGAAACGTATGGAGATCACTTAGAGGCTGATGATGATGGGAAAAATGGTTATGTAGATGTTGCAGATTATCGGGGTTGGCCTTGCGTTTGGTATAAAAATACTCAAGTCGAACTTGAAACTTTGCCAACGGGTGTAGACCTCTTTGATTATACAGACATGGATTACACCGACCGCGTGAAAGACTGTACGGTGGATGCCGGTGCTTATGAGCGCAAAAATGAAGATATGGTTAAGCCTGATGATAAAGGAGTGTATTATGTGACCTTTAACGGTAACGGTACGGCAGATGCTTCTTCTCCGGCTAATGCAGCCTGTGCCATGAAGTTGCAGGAAGTGCTGAATGCGGCAGGACAGCGTGTGACAGAGGGTAATACGGCGATTGTGAAGATTGCCGGATATGAAAGTTATACTACTGTGTATCATTCCAATACGCTGGCTAATCCGAACGATCCGAAGAGTTACACGTTCGTGATTCCGGAAGGCGTGACCGTGATGGGCGGATATAATGAAGGTTCTTATGTGGGCGGTATATATCAGAATGATGGAAACTGGAATGATGACAATCGCAACGCTGCGCAATATATGACTGTGTTGAGTGCAGTGAGCGATGAGGCCGGAGGCCGTCAGGCGGTGAACGGTTATCATGCCGTACAGTTCGGACAGGATGGAACGGCTGCTTTGGATAAACAGACGGTGCTTGACGGAGTCTATTTGGAAGACGGTCTGGCTACGGCTTCTTCCGGTAGCGGTAGTTTCAACACCCGTGGTGGCGGTGCCGTTGTGCCGAAGGGGGCACACATACGCAACTGTGTGGTTCGCAACAACGAAGCCATCGAAGGCGGCGGATTGTTCGTGTTGCCCGGCGGTATGGTGTCCGGTTGCGGCGTAATGCAGAACAAAGCCGATAAGGGGGCCGGTATGTACTTGTCGGCTGAAGATGGTGTGACGAAAGATAATCGTGCACATGTCATTTCGGGTACAGTAGTAGAAAACGAGGCTGCCGAAGTAGGCGGAGGTTTTTATCTGGAAGACGGTGCTGCTCTGACGGTCAATACCGTAGTGTGGGGGAATACAGCTCCGAGCGACAAGAATATCAGTGGTGTGACGGATGAGAAATTTGAGGATGCTTTGTTTGGAGGCATTGACACGGAGGAAAATGGAAAAGGAGGCTTCTATCCGTTCAATAACTGTTTCGTAGAAACTTATGAGTTGCCGGGTAATTACGGGAACCATAAGATGGAAGCAGATAAAGATCTTTATTTTAAAGGTTATTACATCCCGCGTCCGTTCTCGCTGTTAGTGAAAGGAGGAACCACATCGGTATTGCAACAGGAATTGCAATCGAAAAATGAAGTTGCCGCTTACGATATGCAAGGAATTTCTCGCATACAGCAACAGGGAGCACAGGATTTGGAGAAAATAGATGCCGGGGCTTATGCTTATTTAGGTGGTAGTATGAGAATGCCGAGAAATGAAGGTGAAATTATTAAGAGAATCTTTGTGTCGCTAACGGCAAATGTTGAATTGAGCAATGAAGAGGCTGAACAGGAAGATGAATTGAAAGGATGTTCATTCTATACGGGACTTGCTTCTTTGGATGAAGCCTTGGATTATATTAATAAGGTAAGGGCGACCGACTTTGGCGATGACACGGATTTTGAGATATGGATGGCTGAAGGGACTTACAAGCCGCGTAATGCACGTAAGGACGCTGACCCTGAAACGGGTGAGCCGAACCAACGCCAGAATTCATTTGTAATTCCGCAAGGTGTGCAGATCTTCGGCGGATTCTCGGGAGAGGAAAATTATTCGTATGGGTTGGATAAACTATTTAATAAAGGTGAACTGAAGGACTTAAAAGAAAGTACTGATGCGGACATCTTAAATTTATTGGATGCCCGTGAAAGCGGAGACTTGAACTCGAATGGTATTACCGAACCTTGGGAAATGGCACACCCGACGATTCTTTCGGGACATGTCAATCTTTCGGCCAAGGAAAAGAACGTTTATCATGTGTTGTATAGCAAAGCTGATGCGCAGGTATCTGGTTTGGGAGGTGTGACTCTGGATGGATTGACCATTATGGATGGTGAGACTTACAACGTGATGAAAGGTCGTTCGGAGGTAGGCCGTGGCGCCGGTATTTATACCGTAGGCGTAGATTATAAGTTGGTTCGTTGTCGTTTGCTGAATAATAAGGCTGTGCGTGGAGGCGCTGTATATGCACTGAATGCGAATGTAACGTCCGTAGGGTCGATCTTTGCAGGAAACGGAACGGTAGAAGATGCAGAAATAGGCAATGATGTAGATGAAAGTGAAGGATGGAATATTCGCGGCGGTGCACTCTATTTAGCTGGAGCAGATAAAGCCTATTGGTTGAAAGCTGTCAATACGTTATGGGCCAATAATGGTACGGACATAGGAACGGAGGACAACCCGTCGTGGGGCGGTGCTGTTGCGGTGAGCGGTATCGGAGAGGTCGACTTGATGAACAATACTTTTGTACGGAATAAAGCAGGACAGTATGCGGCTGTTTATGTGGAAAGTACAAGCAACAATGCAAGTAAAATGACAAACACAGCCGTGTGGGGTAATGAGTGTGCAGGTAATCCTGTTCATCTTGCGACTACGGGTATCAAAAATTCGGCCTTTGATGTAGAACTTGGTGTACAGACTGATGGTTTTGTTCTTCTTGACCAGGAAAACAACGCTGTCAATGGTCCGCGTTTCGACGACCCGTCTACGGTGGCCGGAACGGAGGGAAATAAGGTTTCTGCGAAATGGGAACCGGTAGCGATTTCCGTGTTGGTAGATGCCGGTGATGGTCAGTTGGCTGCGGCAGAATCGGATATGACTCAGGCTACTGGGGCATATAAGGAGTGGATGACAGGTGACTTTGCATCATATAATACTTTATATATGAAAAGTACTGCTTCCCGTTATGCCGGTCCGACAGGACCGGACGGTAAGCCAATGGTTAAGAAAATAGATATCGGTGTGTTCGAGTATCAGTATCCTGAGAAACTATCTGATCGGGATATCGTGTATGTGGCTACTACGGAAAGCGGAAAGCGCGACGGATCGAGCTGGGACAATGCTACTTCCGACTTGCGTGGGGCGTTGAACGCCATGGCCAATGCTACCGGTGGTTTGAAAACTGAAAAAGAAGTGCATATCAAATCCGGTACGTACACTATGGGGAATAACTTGATTGTGGGTGACATAGCTTACCAAATCTCCATGAGCGGAACAGATAATACATATGTATCGGCATTGACCGTAAACGGTTCCTATAACGAATCCGGTATTCAGGATTTCGGTCAGCCTACGGTGTTGACGGGGAGTAACGGTAATAATGATGTCACTTTGCTGAGTGTCGCTACCAACGGTAAGCCGGTAAATATTTCCGGCCTTTCGTTCCAAGAAGCCAAAATAGGATTGAATGCTACTACTTTGGGGAACGGTAAGCTCACACTGAAAAATTCTGCTTTCCGGAAGACAGGTGAATTTGGCATGAAAATATCGGATGCAGCCAATGAGGGGGCTTTGATAGCCAATACGCTTTTTGCCGATGGTGAGACAGGATTAAATGTTGTTTCGGGCAGTCAGGTCAAGGTGGTGAATGCTACGTTTGCTAACAATAATGTAGCGGGTATCAACGGTTCGGCCGAAGTGTATAACTCGGTGGCATGGAATAGCGGAGCAGCCGGATTTGAAAGTGGTGAAAGCGATGGCAATAAAGTGTTGGGCGATGTTGCTAATACGAATTTGGAGGAAGGACCGAACTTCGTAGATCCGAGCAATACAACAGATGTGTTGAAGCGTGACTACAACATCCGACCCAGTTTCACGTTGCTGAACCAAGGTCAGAATGAGTCCTATACCTCACATGTGGCATCTGATTTGGGTAGTGAACAGGATTTGGCCGGAAAGCACCGTGTAGTAGGCGAGAGAATCGATGTCGGAGCATACGAATATGCTTCGGAACTGAGTCAATACATCTATGTGAAGCAGGGTGTGGCCGGCAGTGACAACAGCGGAAGCAGTTGGGAACATGCCATGAGCGACTTGCAGGGAGCTGTGGATTTGGCTACGGTTTATGCCAATACTTCTTCTGGAAACAATGGTTATGTGTTTGTGCATCAGAATGTGGAAAGCAACGAGCAGTTGCATTTGCCCCGTGGCGGTGTGAAGGTGTACGGAGGCATGAATACCGAGACTGTGGCAGAGGATAATTCGGTGGAAAAGGTATTAATGGCTCGTAGCGGATTGTTGGAAACTGCCGACCGTTCTGCCCTGAAGGGAGGGGTAACTGTCTCGGGTGCAAGCGTGGTGGACGGCTTTGAGGTGTCGGGTACGTCTTCGGTAGAGGGCAACGGTATACTGGGCACTTCCATCCTGACAGTCGGAGCATCGATACAGGTCGGTACAAATAGTATTTTGTATAATACTTTGGCTGACGGGGCAACTGTGAATGGTGAAGGAAAAGCCGTGAATGTGACAGTTGTGAACAGCGGAAGCTTTATAACCGGCCAAAAGCAAAATGTCGTCCAGAATGGCTCGGAGAATGGCTATGTAACGGACGGTTACTGGAAATACCAGTTAAAGGAAACAGACGAAACGAACATAGACAAGGGCTCTGATGATGGTCTTCAAGCGATAATGACGATGGTCGGCCACGAGAAAGATATTGCAGGTAACAAGCGTATCCGTAATCAAGTGGATAACGGCTGCTTCGAAACTTGGAATATCATCGGCGGAGGGAATGGTAACTTCGGCACGGTGAATGACGATGACTATCCGCATGGTAAGTCTGTGGTTTATGTCCGTGAAGGCAATGAACTTCAATTGGAGCGCGACTATACGGCTTCCTCACCGTTCAATCCGGGCTTCCTGTTGCTGGAACACGGCGCAGGCCTGTGGGGCAACGGTAAGCAAGTGGATTTGAGGAACTTTGCAGCCGAACGTAAGTTGACAGCCACAAACGGTTATAAGGATTTGGTGGCCATGCCGTTCAGCCTGACGGAAATGACCGTGAACGGAAATGAGGGACTCGGGACAAGCGTGAAAGCCTATAGGTATAATGGTCTGGAGCGTGCGAAGTATGACTACAAGTTCGCTTCGGATAATTCTACCGCTTGGGAAGAAGTTTCCAATGGTTTATCAACCCAGATGGCAGGCTTGCTCTTCGAAGCACAAGGCAGTCCGGAACAGGACGTGAAACTCCGCTTCTATGGTACAAGCTATCAGGAAGACGGACAACCGAAGAATGTCGTGTTGCAGAAGTATAACTTCAACAGTCCTTGGAGTTCGTCAAGCGACACCGGAGACAAGTTCACCCACAAGGAGAATATGAGCTGGAATCTCTTCGGTTCGCCTTACCTCTGTACGATGAACTACGAGGATATGGAATACGGCCGTGTGATTTACGGTTATGCCAATAACGGATATTACACGGATGGTATGGGGGCTGATGGCGAGCGTACACAGGGCAATATCCCGGTGGGCAGCGCAGTATTCACCCAGACGGCGACCCTGAAAGAGACGGAAACATTTACGGTGGGCATGCGTAAGGCAGAGATAGACCACAACACGAGGAGTACGAAGTTGGCCTTGTATGTCGCTTCCGCAGCCGGTAAGCGTGGTCTGGAGGAAAACGACGGCATCTATGACGAGTTGCAGTTGACGGCGGTGCCGTCGGAAGAAGCCTCGACGGAATTCGACTTGGCGCGCGACGGTGTGAAGTGGATGAACGACAACGGCGAACCTGAAATCTTTGCCGTACGCGACGGCGGACGTTATTCGTTGCTTTCGGCCATCGACCGTGAAGGCACGATAGGCGTGGGCGTGAGCCTGCCGGAAGCAGGTATGTACTCCATCGGTATTCCGGAAGATTGCGAGGCCGAAGATTATGAATATGTGATGCTGAAAGATGCAGCGACGGGCAAGGCAGCCGACCTGAAAGAAGGGGCTTACTCGTTCCGGACGGCGGAAGCGGGAGTCGCTGAGGGACGCTTTACTTTGAGTTTCAAACGTATGGATGCAGACCAACGGCATGCGATATATGTGAAGTCCGGCATGGGCAAGGCCACCGTGTTTGGTGTGAACGACGGCGATGTCGTGACCGTTGTGACGGTAGACGGTAAAGTCGTGGCTGTAGAGGAGGCTGTCGGAAGCGAAGTGACTTTCGCACTGGCAAAAGGAGCTTATCTCTTCAAGGTGGCCGGTGCAGACGGACGGACTACAGTGGTAAAAGCCATGGTCCGGTAGAGGATAGTGGATTTTAAGGTTGGTGAAGCCCCTCGCACGGTGAATGTGTGAGGGGCTTCTTATTGATCTTATTGGGTGGTTTAGGCCGGACTTCAGAGCTTTTCTTTCAGGTAGCGGCCCGTATAGCTGTCCGGGCAGACCGATACTTCGTGCGGTGTGCCGCACACAACCACGTTGCCGCCTTGCGCGCCTCCTTCCGGGCCGAGGTCGATGATGTGGTCGGCACATTTGATGACGTCCATATTGTGTTCGATGATGACGAGCGTATGGCCGCGTAGGATGAGGGCGTCGAAAGCCGTCAGCAGGCGTTTGATGTCGTGGAAATGCAGTCCCGTGGTCGGTTCGTCGAAGATGAAAATGGTCGGTTCCGTTTTCTCCATGCCGAGATAGTAGGCCAGTTTCACGCGCTGGTTCTCGCCGCCCGAAAGGGTATTGGACGATTGTCCCAGCTTGATGTAGCCCAGTCCCACGTCTTGCAGCGGTTTGAGCTTTTTGGATATCTTGGATTGCCCGTGCGCGTCAAAGAACTCGATGGCCTGGTTTACCGTCATGTTGAGCACGTCGTAAATGTTCAGCCCGCCGAATTTCACCTCCAACAGGTCGCTTTTGAACCGTTTGCCGTGGCACGACTCGCATTCCAGCACGAGGTCGGCCATGAACTGCATTTCCACCGTGACCGTCCCTTCGCCTTTGCATTCCTCGCAACGTCCGCCTTCGGTGTTGAAAGAGAAGAAGCCGGGCGTGAATCCCATTTGCTGGGACAGCGGTTGTGCGGCGAACAGTTTGCGTATCTCGTCGTAGGCCTTGATGTAGGTGACGGGGTTGCTGCGCGAAGACTTGCCGATGGGATTCTGGTCCACGAACTCGATGTTCTTCACCATTTGCAGGTCGCCTTCCAGTCCGAGGAACTCGCCCGGGCGGTCGGCCACTTCGTCGAACTGCCGTTTCATGGCGCGATAGAATATGTCGCGCACAAGGGTGGACTTACCCGACCCGCTGACTCCCGTGACCACCGTCATGACGTTGAGCGGGAAGCGTACGTCGATTCCGCGCAGGTTGTTGGCCCGTGCGCCTTTCACTTCGATATAGTTTGTCCACGGGCGCACGCTGTCCGGCAAGGCGATGGTTTCCTGTCCCGTCAGGTATTTCACGGTGTAGCTTCGCGTGTCCTGCGGTTTCTCGGCCAGCATCTGTTGCAGGCCGCCTTGGAACACCACCTCGCCGCCCAAGCGTCCGGCTTGCGGTCCGATGTCAATGATATAGTCTGCCGCACGGATGATTTCCTCGTCGTGTTCCACCACGATGACCGTGTTGCCTAATTGCTGTAATTGCCGGAGCACGCGGATGAGCTTGTCCGTGTCGCGGCTGTGCAGTCCGATGCTCGGTTCGTCCAGGATGTAGAGCGACCCCACCAGGCTGCTGCCCAATGACGTGGCCAGGTTGATGCGTTGGCTTTCGCCGCCCGAAAGCGTGTTGCTCAGGCGGTTCAGGGTGAGGTATCCCAGTCCTACGTCGAGCAGGAAACGGATGCGGTTGTTGATTTCGGTGAGCAGGCGTTTGCCCACTTCCGCCTCGTGGGCGGTGAGTGTCAGCGTGTCGAAGAATTTCTTCAGTTCGGTGACGGGCAGGTCTACCAGATCCGAAATGGCCCGTCCGCCCACTTTCACATATCCGGCTTCGGGGCGCAGGCGCGTGCCGTGGCATTGGGGACAGATCGTTTTGCCCCGGTAGCGTGCCAACATGACGCGGTTCTGTATCTTGTATTGGTCTTTCTCCAACATCTTGAAGAAGTTGTCGATGCAGATTTCCTCTTCGGGCGATGAAGCACCGGTCTTTCCGTGCCATAAATAATCCTTTTGCTCCCGCGTCAACTTGTAATAAGGCTCGAAGATGGGGAAGTCGGCCTTCTGCGCCCGGCGGCAGAACTCCGTTTTCCATTCGCCCATCTTTTCTCCGCGCCAGCAGACCACGGCTCCGTCGTACACGCTCAGGGCCGAGTTGGGGATGACCAACTTTTCGTCGATGCCGATGACGCGGCCGAACCCTTCGCATACGGGGCAGGCACCGACCGGCGAGTTGAACGCGAATAAATTGTCCGATGGTTCTTCAAACGTGATACCGTCCGCCTCGAAGCGCGTGGAGAAAGTGTGCAGGATGCCCGACGGAACGATGCGCAACATACATTGCCCGTTCCCCTCATAAAAAGCGGTTTCGGCCGAGTCGGTCAGTCGGGAGATGGCATCTTTGCTGTCGTCGCAACTCATGCGGTCGATGAGCAGATGGATGGTGCGGTGTTCGCCTTTCGACGGTTCCGAGGCCAGTTCCAGCATGAAGTCCTCTATGCGCACGACCTCGCCGTCTACTTCGATGCGCGAGAAACCCTGCTTGAAGTCGCTGTCCAGTTGCTCTTGAAGGGTACGCCCTTCACGCACCTGCAACGGGGCGAGTACGGTGAAGCGCGTGCCTTTGGAATAGGAGAGCATGCACTGCACTACGTCTTCCGTGGTGTTTTTTTTCACCTCCTGTCCGCTCACGGGGGAGAAAGTGCGCCCGATACGGGCATACAACAGGCGCAGGTATTCGTAAATCTCGGTGGAAGTCCCTACGGTGGAACGGGGATTACGGCTGCTTACCTTCTGCTCGATGGCGATGGCGGGCGGGATGCCTTTGATGTAATCGCATTCCGGTTTGCTCATTCGTCCGAGAAATTGCCGGGCGTAAGCCGACAGGCTTTCCACGTAGCGTCGCTGTCCTTCGGCGTAGAGCGTGTCGAACGCCAGCGAAGACTTGCCCGAACCGGACAGGCCGGTGATGACAATCAGTTTGTTGCGTGGAATGTCCAGATCGATGTTCTTCAGGTTGTTCACCCTCGCCCCCTTGATATGTATGTAGTCGTTCATCAGTTGTTTTCGTTAATTGTCCTTATGTTTGCAAAGTTAGTCAATGTTTGGCAAACGCATGATGGATTTTTATTGTATTTTTGCACGGAAATAACGTGTATGATGAATAAAAAATCACTTTTGCTTTTGATGATGTGGCTTTGCAGCTTTGCGCTTCAGGCCCAGTTGTCGCCCAAACGGGAGTTTCGCGGCGCATGGATACAGTGTGTGAACTATCAGTTTATGGGGTTGGGTACGGCAGAGATGCAGCGTACGCTGACGTACCAGTTGAATGAACTGCAAAAGTGCGGTATCAATGCCATCCTGTTTCAGGTACGACCCGAGTTCGACGCGCTTTATGCCAGCAGCTTCGAGCCGTGGAGCCGTTATCTGACCGGACAGCAGGGCACGCCGCCTTCTCCCTACTGGGATCCGTTGCAGTGGATGATAGCCCAATGTCATGCACGGGGCATGGAACTGCATGCCTGGATCAATCCCTACCGGGCCAAAACGAAAGGTACGAAGGAGCTGGCCGCCACACATGATTACAGAAAGCATCCTGAGCGGTATTTCTGGTATGGCGAACAACTGATTATGGATCCGGGGATGCCCGAGAACCGGGACTATATCTGCAACGTCGTGACGGACATACTGTTGCGTTATGACGTGGATGGCATTCATATCGACGATTACTTTTATCCTTATCCCGAAAGCGGTTTGCGCATTCCGGACGACCAGACGTATGCACGTTACGGGAACGGAATGAACCGCGATGACTGGCGACGGGAGAATGTGAACCTTTTCATCCGTCGGTTGCACGACTGCATCCATGCCGTCAAGCCTTGGGTGAAGTTCGGCGTGTCTCCTTTTGGTATCTATCGTAACTTGAAGAGCGACCCGAAGAGGGGAAGCAATACGCGCGGATTGCAGAACTATGACGATCTCTATGCCGATGTGTTGAAATGGGTGAAAGAAGGTTGGGTGGATTATAACATCCCTCAGGTGTATTGGGAAATCGGGCATTCTGCGGCCGATTACGATACGCTGATACGTTGGTGGAGCGAGCATGCCGGACATCGGCCTCTCTACATCGGGCAGGACGTGGACCGTACGGTAGCCAAAGCCGACCCCGTGGACCCGAACAAACACCAGATGGAGCGCAAGATGGCTTTGCAACGTTCGTTGCCTAACATCGAGGGCAGTTGCCAATGGTATGCCAAGGCAGTGGTGGACAACAAAGGAAATTATGGCACGATGTTGCGCAACTATTACCACCGTTATCCGGCCTTGCAGCCCGAGATGCCGTGGATAGACCACAAGCGTCCGAAGAAAGTACGCAAACTGACCACTTTATGGACGGAAGACGGCTATATGCTGTTTTGGCGTGAGCCGCGCGGAACGAGCGAGATGAACCGTGCGCGTCAATATGTGGTTTATCGCTTTGCCGAGGGCGAGCCTATAGATTTGGAATATGCCGAGAATATCGTGGCGATTACGCCGAACACTTTCTATAAACTGCCTTATGAGGACGGGAGCCGGAAATATACGTATGTGGTGACGGCACTCGACCGTTTGCAAAACGAGTCGAAAAAGGTGAAAAAGAAAATACGTCTTTAGAATTGTACGCGGACGGCATGAAAATCGTTTGTCTGAAAGGAGGACTGGGGAACCAGATGTTCGAATATTGTCGTTTCCGGGATTTGATGGAGTCCGGACACGATGAGGTTTATCTGTTTTACGACCACCGTAGGCTGAAACAGCATAATGGTTTGAGGCTTTCCGATTGTTTTGAACTGGAATTACCTTCTTGTCCGTGGGGGGTAAAACTGGTGGTTTGGGGGCTCAAAATCTGTCGTGCCGTGGGAGTTTTGAAAAGATTGTATGATGACGAGAAGCCGGAAGCCGTGTTGATAGACGATTACAGTCAGCACCGGCGTTTTATACCGAATGCTCGTCGTTACTTCTTTTTCCGTCAGTTTTTGGCAGAACTGCAGAGCGGTTTCGTACAGATGATAAGAGCCGTGGATTATCCGGTATCGGTACACGTGAGGCGCGGAGACTATTTGCATCCTTCCAACTCGAGTTTCGGTTTATGTGGAGTGGACTATTTCCAGCAAGCCATTGCTTATGTCAGAAAGAAGCGGCCCGATGCGCGTTTCTTTTTCTTTTCCGACGATATGGAATGGGTGAGGGAGAATCTTTGGATGGAGGATGCCGTATATGTGGAACATACGGAACTGCTGCCCGACTACGTGGATTTATATTTGATGACGTTGTGCCGCGGGCATATCATTTCCAATTCCACGTTCAGCTTTTGGGGGGCATATTTGGCCGTAGATGGCAACGGTATGAAAATCTATCCTCGTCGGTGGTTCCGCGACCCTACATGGACCAGTCCGCCTATCTTTTCGGAAGAGTGGGTCGGGCTATAGGATATAAGATACGTCCCCGGGAATTTCCGTTTTGGATTTCCCAGGGACGTGTGTATTACGTAGAACGAAGACGTTAACGTTTCTGTCGAGACGAGAACTTTCGTTTGTACCACAAGTAATAGCCGCTGAGCGGGAGAATCCCTCCGATGAAAGCAGCCAGGAAATAAAGTACCTTGGTCCACACACCGCCCCAGGAGCCGGTGTGGAAGGCATAAAACCAACCTTTTAGCGTTTGTGAGGCCGGGGCATCCTTATAATAGGTTATGGAGCCGAGGCGACCTGTTTGCGGGTCGAATTGTATTTTATCCGTTTGACGGCGGTCGGTATTCGGGTTGGGGGCTATTTCTATACCTTCCATACCCAGTTTGACCGACTTGTAGGTCGGATAGAGCTGATGGACAGCGTCTGCGGCTTTGTCCCATACGGCATAATTGAAAGTGGTTTCTTTCCGGTCTTTTTCTCTGCCTGTATGCCGCTGTCTGTCCGGACGGGACTGTTTTGCGGCATCTTTCCGTTCCTTTTGCCGATATTCCGGACGAGGCGTATTTTTCACTTTTGGCGCGGTGCCACCGAAAAGGGAATACACGGCTGTGCGATACCAAGTGAATGACCAGGTAAGTCCGGTCAGCGCCATGACGAGTAGGAATAGCGTGGTGTAGAAACCGAGCGATACGTGGCTGTCGTACCAGAAACGCCGCCATCCTTTGTTACAGGATACCTGAAGGCGGTTTTTCAAAGCCTTTTTGGTCTGAGGTATCCAAATCACCACACCACTGATGAGTATCGCAACGAAGACCAGCGTAGTGACACCGACAATAGTTTTACCCACGGTCTTGTCTCCTTTCTGGGGCGGGACATCCATCAGCCAGCGATGAAGTTTGCGCATGGTCTGAAAGAAAGGATAGCTTTTGTTCCATCCGTTTATCTCGCCGGTGTAAGGGTTTACGCTTAGCGTTTTGCGGTTTAAGTGCTCAAAGCTGACCATCCAGGCTTCTTCCGGGTCGCCCGACATTTGCAGGCCGGAAATCTGCAATGCGTCCGGGAGTTGCGTGCGGAGCTTCATGACCAGTTCGGAAGGCGTGAGCGGCTTTGCTCCGTCCTCTACTTCGACCCGATAAAAACCGGGATTCAAGGCGCGGGTGATATCCTGTTCAAATACCAGCGCCGCCCCCGAAAGGCAGATGACGCTGATAATGATGCCGAATGGAATGGAAAACCAAAGATGAATCTTGGCGAATGCTTTTCTCATATTTCAAAATTAGTTTGTAGCGGCCAGTTTGCCGATGGCCGACACGCTGTTGTGGGTAATGATGGTCAACCCTTTGGTAGCTTTAGCCGTAGCCGGGTCTATCTTGTAGAGTGCCGGAGCCTCGCCGTCCTTGGTCGTGACAGGGACGTATGCTACTCCGTTTTCGCAGAAGGGGTCACCCAATGAAGAAATCTGCTCTTGGGCTGGCAATCCATCGGTTACTTGAGTCAGCTTGCCGCTTTCGCCTTTGAATACGGCCAGTTCGTTGGTCGGCGCATTCTTTCCGCTCATCGTACCCTCGCTATACATTTGAAGCAAGAAGTAGTCGGCTGTGATATGCCAGCAGCGGAACATCGGATGGCCCGTACCCTGTTCTTCAAGATTATAGTAGTAGTTGGCATCGAATTGAGTTTCTCCAGCTTTGATGCGGACAACACCCGACGGCAGTTGGCCGGTAACTTTCTTCAAGTCGGCAGAAGAAGTAGCCGTACGCCCGTAACCCGGAGAGAACACGTAGAGGTCGCCGTTGTCGGCAGCCCAAATGGTCTGGTAGTATTGCGATTTCTTGCGTCCGCTGGCAAAGCCGATTTTATCGGTTTTTACGATAACCGGAGTTTCGTCGAAACTGTCTCCGCTGTAAATGGCGATGAAGGCATTGTCAGGATATTGGGTGGAAGGAATTTGTCCGGCTGTGTATTTACCGGAACCGCTTCCGCCGTCACTCTTAGCTATGAGGTCTCTGTCTGTTATCTTTTCCGGGAAGGTGTTCACGCCATAGTGGCTCATGCCCATCGGAACTACGGATGTATAAAGTTTGCCGTTGGCTTCCACGAAACCGGCAAAGCTGACAATCTCGCCGTTGCCGAGGAAGTTCTCGGCGATACGTTTACCGGTGGTTGTATTGCCCGAATGTACATTCAGATAATTGAACTGGAGATATTTGGCAAAATTGCCTTGGGTGTCTTTTTCCTGCGAGCCGTCGTTGGTGGAGCAGGTGATGACATTGTCGCCCCATGTACCGTATGTCGTGATACGGTTGAAAGTGTATTCGCGTGCTTCTTTTACCTTTCCGGTTGCGGCATTCAGGGCGTAAGAAGTTCCGGTTCCTGCGTTTCCGTCATTGTATTGCAGCCCGAAGAGGTATTGTTGGCCGTAGAATATCCAATAGGACGCACCGATGGCTTCGGTACCGTTGCCCAATACCGTCACGGTACCTTCGTCGAGCGATTCGCTGGTGACGAGATAAGTGCCTTCGTCGGCCTTGGCTGCAATGACGTATTTGCTTGTACCCGGAGTTGTGGTGCCGCCATTACCGTTACCTCCGTCGGGAGTTGTGTCGTCATCACTGCATGAAGTCAATGCTCCGCCGACGCAGAGGGCGGCAGCAAGCGCCCAAGTAAAGAATCTTTTTTCCATGTTTTTAATTATTTATTGAGTGAATGATGCTGTTTATTTCCCGAAGTAAACCCTTACCTTTCCATAGAAAGCCCGTCCGGCCTTTTGCAGGCTGTAATTGTCGTAAAGCTTTTCGTCCGTCAGGTTACGGCATTCGAGCGAAAAGTTGTAACGCCCCTTGGCCACACTGTAATTCAGCGTGAGGTTGTGGGAGAACTGTTCGGGGACGCGTGCTTTGGTATCCGGGTCGCCGAAGTCTTCCCAGTACAGGGGAAACTCATGCTGGTAGTAGCTGTCGTAAGTGAGCGAGAGCATGTTGCCTTTGCCGAACAAGTCATGCCAATAGAATGATGCGTCGAAGTTGGCGTAGCGGTAGGGCTGGTTGGGGATGCGCTGTCCGTAGGTCAGCGAAGCCTGCCCCGTGCCTTCGGCCAACCGTTTCTCACGGTCGATGGCATCCATGCTGTTGAATGTCCCGCCCAGGCTGAACCAGTTCGCATAGCTGTAACGCAAGGAGACGTTGTATCCTTTGGTTTTGGCCCGTCCGTGGTTCTCGTAGAATCCGAAGTCCATACCGCCCACGTTGTCCAATCCGCGACGGATGTAATCCTTCGTGTCGCGGTAGATGAGGCTTCCTTCCATGTACAGTCCGTGCTTACCGAATCGCGGGGTGTATCCGAGGTTGAAGTTGACATTGTCGCTTTTTTCGGGACGCAGGTTCGCCCGTCCGGCTTCCAGGTCTTCGTCGCCGAAAAGTTCGTCTGTCGAGGGCAGGCGGTAAGCTTTCTCGTATGACAGTTTGGCCTGCAGGTTTTTCAGGATGAAGTAAGTTCCTGCCGCTCCATAACCGAAAGCACTCGTTTTTTGCGACATCTGTATGTAATTGCCGATACCGTCGTCGCTTTGGGATACGGGCCCCTCGTTGTATTGGTTGTAATACTTGCCGAACACCGTGGCGTTCCATTTCTCTGTGGGCATGAAGCGGTAAGACAGTCCGGTGACGTTCTTAAGGGAACGCTTGGGGATGCTGAAGTCCGAGAGGCGAGAACTTCCTGCGACGTACGAACGGGTGGTGCGTTCAAAAGTGCTCAGCACATGGTTGAGCGTGAGCAGATGGGCGTGGCCGATGCGATAGTTGGCCGTGAGCGTACCGTTCCAGTTCTTGTTCTTGGCCTCGTTGTTCTGGTTGGATTGCTCCCCGGGTACACCGGTATATTTCCGTTGTCCCAACCAGTTGTATTTGTAAGATGCCGTATCTATGTTGTGGGTGATGTTGTGGTTGTAGTTGACATTGGCCATGACATCGAGTCCCTCGACCCACAAGTTGCGTTTGCGGTATTCCAAAGAGGGGATGAACGAGAAGCCATGACGGTGTTTTTCTCCGAACACGACCTTCTGCAACACTCCGTTTTGTATTTCCTTATAAAAGTGGGTGTAGGTAAAGCCCAACATCAGGCGGTCGGCCCATTTCTTGTCGGCCACTCCGATTTTGCCGCTCACGGCTTCGTTGTGGAAGCGGTCGTTGAAACGTTTTATATGGTAAATCTTTGTCTTGTCAGTGTTCTCCGAAATACCGTCATCGCTGAATTCCGTAACGTAGTAGTCAATGTAATAGTTGTTGTCCGAGAAATTCTGGAAAGCGTTGATTTCATACAGCAGACCGTTCTTGAACGACTGTCCGAAGTTGACGAAAGATTTGTGGGTGTTGAACGAGCCGTAAGAATAAGAGGCATCGGCAAACCAACCGAGTTTCCTTTGGTTGGTGACGATATTGATGACCCCGCCCAAGGCATCGGTACCGAAACCGACGGGAACCACCCCACGGTAGACCTCGATGCGTTCGGCGAAGTTCACCGGCAGGTTGTTCAGATTGAGGGCTGTTCCGGCTCCTTCCTGCGGTACGCCGTCGATAAAGATCTTGACGTGTTTGCCCGTAAAACCGTCGAGCATGAGTTGCATGTCCGAACCCATTCCGCCCGTCTCGCGCAGCTTGACGCCCGGAACGGTGGTCAGCACTTCGGCCAGGTTCTTATTCAGTCCGGCCATACCTTTCAAGTCTACGGCCACTGCGTTGAATGCCGATTTGTTGATGCGGCCCACGTGGCTGGCTTCCACTTTCACTTCGGCCAGTTCCATATCTTTCTGGTGCATTTTGACATTCAACTTCTGGCGTTCGCCGGCCTGGAGAGTGACGGTACGTTCCACCGTGGCGTACCCCATAGCCTTAAACACCAATGTATGTTTTCCCGCATCGACTTTCAGATGATAGATTCCTTTTTCGTTGGGGCGTGTTCCGATAGAAGTCCCTTTGACTTGTACGGTAGCAAAGTCCATGATTTCGTTCGAAGTGGAGAACACCTTGCCTGAGACCATAGCCTGTTTCCGGGCTTGTCCTGAAAGGTGGTTTGTTCCTGCAATAAATGCCAATGTAAGGCTTAACAATCTGATTACCGTTTTCAATTTTTATGAGTTTAGGAGGTTTGTTTTGCGAATGCAAAGATACGGCTTGGAAAGAGAATTTTGCAATCGTTCAAAATCAGTAATTTGCGGATTGAGCAAATGCCTGTTTTTAGGTATTGCATTATTTCTTGATTATCTTATCAGTTCATACTGACGGAGAGATGGGCGTATGGATACTTGAAAGTAGGGATATTGTGAAATATGAACAAAAAGAGCGGGAATGTGTGGTTTCACATTTCCGCTCTTTGTTTATGCTTAGTTTCTGAATACCAATCCGTTTTTGTCCGCATCCACGATGATGGGTCTCGTCCGGTCGATATGCTGTGCCAGCATGGTCTTCGACAAGTCGTTCAGCAGGTAACGCTGGATGGCCCGTTTGACCGGACGGGCACCGAACTCGGGATCGTAACCCGCATCGGCCAGGAAGTCCAGGGCGGCATCGGTCAGTTGCAAGGTCACGCCGTTGCCCTCCAGCATCTGGGTGATGCCGTTGATTTGCAGGCGCACCACCTGTTTGATTTGCTCCTGAGTGAGCGGCAAGAACATGATGGTCTCGTCGATACGGTTCAGGAACTCCGGACGAATGGTCTTCTTCAGCATGCCGAGCACCTCTTTTTTCGTCTCCTCGATGAGGGCTTCGCGGGCTTGTGTGCCGGTCTGCGGCGTCAGTTTCTCGAACTGGCTCTGGATGTAACCGCTCCCCAGGTTGCTCGTCATGATGATGATGGTGTTCTTGAAGTTCACCACGCGTCCCTTGTTGTCGGTCAGACGGCCGTCGTCGAGCACTTGCAAGAGGATGTTGAATACGTCAGGATGCGCCTTTTCTATTTCATCGAACAGAACTACCGAGTAAGGTTTGCGGCGTACGGCCTCCGTGAGTTGTCCGCCCTCATCGTATCCTACGTATCCCGGAGGCGCACCGATCAACCGGCTTACGCTGAATTTCTCCTGATATTCCGACATGTCGATACGCGTCATCAGCGTCTCGTCGTCGAAGAGGTATTCGGCCAAAGCCTTGGCCAGTTCGGTCTTGCCTACACCGGTCGTTCCCAAGAAGATGAACGAACCGATGGGACGTTTCGGGTCTTGCAGTCCCGCACGGCTGCGCCGCACGGCATCGCTCACGGCCTGTATGGCCTCGTCCTGCCCGATGACCCGTTTGTGGAGTTCCTCTTCCAGATGGAGCAGCTTCTCGCGCTCGCTTTGCAGCATCTTGCTCACGGGGATGCCCGTCCAACGGCTTACCACATCGGCGATGTCTTCCGAGGTCACTTCCTCTTTAATCATCGCGTCTGCTCCCTGCGTGTCCTTCAACTGGTCTTGTATCCGGTTGATTTCGTCCTCCAATGCCTTGAGCTTGCCGTAGCGGATTTCGGCCACCTTGCCATAGTCGCCTTCGCGTTCGGCCCGTTCGGCTTCGAATTTCAACTGCTCGATTTGCTGTTTGTTCTGCTGGATTTTGTTCACCAGTCCGCGTTCGGCCTCCCATTTGGCCTTGTAGTTGCTTTCCTGTTCTTTCAGTTCGGCAATCTCCTTGCTCAGTTGTTCCAGTTTGGGCTGATCGTTTTCCCGTTTGATGGCCTCGCGCTCGATTTCCAACTGTTTCAACCGGCGTTCGATTTCGTCCAATTCCTCCGGTACGGAGTCACGCTCCATACGCAGTTTGGCTGCCGCCTCGTCCATCAGGTCGATGGCCTTGTCCGGGAGGAAACGGTCGGTGATATAGCGGTTGGAAAGTTCCACGGCGGCGATGATGGCGTCGTCTTGGATACGCACCTTGTGGTGGTTCTCATATCTTTCCTTCAGTCCCCTCAGGATGGAAATGGTGCTGAGCGTGTCCGGCTCGTTGACCATGACCGTCTGGAAACGGCGTTCCAGTGCCTTGTCCTTTTCAAAGTACTTCTGGTATTCGTCCAACGTGGTGGCACCGATGCTTCTCAGCTCGCCCCGTGCCAAGGCAGGCTTCAGGATGTTGGCGGCATCCATGGCACCCTCGCCTTTTCCCGCGCCCACCAACGTGTGGATTTCGTCGATGAAGAGGATGATGCGCCCTTCGCTTTTCGTCACTTCGTTGATGACGGATTTCAGACGTTCCTCAAACTCTCCTTTGTATTTGGCACCGGCGATAAGCGCGCCCATGTCGAGGGAGTAGAGCTGTTTGTCTTTCAGGTTCTCCGGTACGTCGCCCCGCAGGATACGATGGGCCAGTCCTTCCACGATGGCCGTCTTACCCGTACCCGGTTCGCCGATTAATATGGGGTTGTTCTTCGTACGTCGGCTCAGGATTTGCAGCACGCGCCGTATCTCTTCATCCCGTCCGATGACCGGGTCGAGCTTTCCGCTCCGCGCTTCCTCGATGAGATTCTTGGCGTACTTGTTGAGCGCCTGATAAGTGTCTTCACTGTTTTGGGAAGTCACTTTTTCTCCTTTACGCAGTTCGTTGACGGCAGATGCCAGTTCCTGTTCAGTGATGCCTGCGTCTTTCAGGATTCTGGAGACCGTACTTTTCACGGTCAGCAAAGCCAAAAGCATCGGTTCGAGCGAGACGAACTCGTCGCCGCCCTTGGAAGCGTAATCCTGTGCCCGTGTCAGCACTTCGTTGCTTTCGCGGCTCAGGTAGGGTTCGCCCCCCTGCACCTTTGGCAGCGAAGCGATCTGGCTTTCCAGTATCTGTTCGATTTGCCTGCTGTTGACGCCCAGTTTCTGAAAGAGGAAATTCGTGACGTTTTCCCCCACCTTGAGGATACCGGCCAACAAGTGCTCCGGTTCGATGGCTTGCTGTCCCCTTGCCTGTACAAGGTTGACGGCTTCCTGAATGGCCTCTTGGGCCTTGATGGTAAATTTGTCAAAAGTCATGGTTGTTTCCTTTCTATATTTAATTGTTTATTTTTCTGTGTTTCAGTGTGGCGTTTTCGAGCCACACTTATCCTGCATCAAAATGTTTGCCATAAGGAATAGTCTGACAAAATGTCATAACACATGAAAAAAATGGCAGGCCGGATGCTTCGCGGACTGACGGCTTTGGCAGGTGGGCTTTCATATAAGGGGCAAGCGTCTTTGTCAAAAAGTCAAATCGGCCTTCATGAGAATCCGTTATTTGCGTCCCCGTGCGGAAGTCTGCGGAAATACGTGATTCTCGCGGGGCGGCGGGAAGACAGTCTGTCGTCCATAAGGAGCTTTCCGGCAACATCCGGAAGGCCGGGCTGCGAGGTTCTGCGCAGGAGAGTGACGGGCGTGATAGTACAAATCGGATAGACATGGCATTTTGACATCTGCCTTTGACAAATGGAATGGCTTCAAATAGCAAAAAATCAAGCCGGAAAAGCTTGTCCTTACGTCGTTTTCAGGTACATTTCGCCTCCCGATGCAGACCTCCTCCGGCCGACAAGCGGAGAAAAAAAATGTTTTTTCAGCCGAACGGAAAATCAATCTCTTGAGATTGAAACGCGTTTCGGCTTAAAAAGATTAAAAAACGAACCTTAAACGTGAAAAATTGTATTTAAGGATGCCTCGAAAACATCTGAAACTACGCTGGAAAAAGGTTTTTCCACTGGCCTGCATGACCTTTTTGCTGTCATTTTGAAAGCAAAAAGACGCAGTTGGTGACGACAGATTCTCGTTTCATGCGCTGCTCTGCTTTTGTTTTTTTGTATCTTTGTGAACGGAAAACAGTACTACATAAAATGGAAAAAACGAAATGGAGTGAGAATGTCATACTGGTGGATGCGGATTACGTGGATGCCGTGGCATTCAATTTAATCGTGAATTTCGAGCGGATGCTGAACCGCCCGATTCCTAAGGCCGACCTGGCGCAATGGCTGGTTTGCGCGGCTTTGGACGGGGGAGTCGGAGAGGGAAAGAACGACATACAGGTCGTGTTTATCCACGGCAAGGGGCGGAAAGCCTTAGACAACTTCACCCCCTCGGACTTCGAGGCCGAGCTTGACGGCAAGGCGTTCTGCGACGGACATTTGGGAGAATTCAAGTTGAGTTCCGTACAGGTGGAGAACTTGGTGGACGGAGACGCCCTCTATTTGCAGTCGCTCGAGGCATTGGCCGACGAGAAAGGCATCAAACGACTGGTCATCGTGCCGGACGTGGAGAAATACGGTCTTCGAGTACGCGAGATTTTGGGCCGGACCGAAGGCAAGGACATCACGTTGCTGGCCATGGAACCTCAGGCGGGGAGAGGATTCCGTCAGGAGATTCTCGGTTACTCGTTGATGAATGCGTTGGGCATCAGGGGAGACGAAATTTGCGATTAAGCGAGAACAGACCGAACTTGTTCGAGTCTGCCGAGCGTGAGCAAATTATCTAATTCAAATAAAAATCAAAAAAACAGGCTTTTTCTTTACTTCTTGGAAAAAGTCATTAACTTTGCATCCTATACATATTTAATTATAATACCGAATTCAAAAAATGGGAAAAGTTTTAATTATCGGTGCCGGCGGTGTGGCCACGGTAGCAGCGCACAAAGTGGCCCAGCATCCGGAAGTGTTTGACGAAATCATGATTGCCAGCCGTACGAAGGCCAAGTGCGACGCTATCGTGAAGGCCATCGGGAACCCGTCTATCCAAACGGCAAAGGTGGACGCCGACAATGTGGAAGAGTTGGTGGAACTGCTGAACGGTTACAAACCGGACATGGTGATGAATCTGGCCTTGCCTTATCAGGACTTGACCATTATGGAAGCTTGCCTGCAAACCGGATGCAATTATCTGGATACGGCAAACTACGAGCCGAAGGACGTGGCTCATTTTGAATACAGTTGGCAGTGGGCCTACAAGAAACGTTTCGAGGAAGCCGGACTGACCGCCATTCTGGGCTGCGGTTTCGACCCGGGCGTTTCCGGTGTGTATACGGCATACGCGGCCAAACATTATTTCGATGAAATCCATTACCTGGACATCGTGGACTGCAATGCGGGAAATCATCATAAGGCTTTTGCCACAAACTTCAATCCGGAAATCAACATCCGCGAAATTACTCAGAACGGACGTTATTACGAGAACGGACAGTGGGTGGAGACGAAGCCTATGGAAATCCATAAGGACTTGACGTATCCGAACATCGGTCCGCGCGACTCTTATCTGTTGTTCCACGAAGAGCTCGAATCGCTGGTGAAGAACTTCCCGACCATCAAGCGTGCCCGCTTCTGGATGACTTTCGGACAGGAATACCTTACGCATCTGCGCGTGATTCAGAATATCGGTATGGCACGCATAGACGAGGTGGATTACAATGGGGTGAAAATAGTTCCGTTGCAGTTCCTCAAGGCCGTGTTGCCCAACCCACAGGATTTGGGTGAAAACTACGAAGGCGAGACCAGTATCGGCTGTCGTATCCGTGGGGTGAAGGACGGAAAAGAGCTGACTTATTACGTGTACAATAATTGCAGCCATCATGCCGCTTATCTGGAGACCGGCATGCAGGGGGTTAGCTATACGACGGGCGTGCCGGCCATGATAGGAGCCATGATGTTCCTGAAAGGCATCTGGAAGAAGCCCGGTGTGTGGAATGTGGAAGAGTTCGACCCGGATCCGTTCATGGAGGAGTTGAACAAGGACGGGCTTCCCTGGCACGAAGTGTTCAATGGCGACCTTGAACTTTAATGCAGTATATCCCGGATAGCATCTCTTGTCGGGGTGCTGCCGGGAGCTGAAACATAGATGATTTGATTATAAAAAAGATTATGGCAAAGAAAGAAGAAGAAACCACTGGGGGCGGCGGACCGAATACGGAGAAGCTGAAAGCCCTGCAAGCGGCGATGGACAAGATAGAGAAGAACTTCGGAAAGGGTTCTATCATGAAACTGGGTGACGACCACGTGGAACAGGTGGATGTGATTCCTACGGGTTCCATCGCGTTGAATGCCGCTTTGGGCGTGGGGGGATACCCGCGCGGACGTATCATAGAGATTTACGGTCCGGAGAGTTCCGGTAAAACGACCTTGGCCATCCATGCCATTGCCGAGGCGCAGAAAGCCGGCGGGATAGCCGCGTTTATCGATGCGGAGCACGCTTTCGACCGCTTTTATGCCGCCAAGTTGGGCGTAGACGTGGACAATTTGTGGATTTCCCAACCGGACAACGGGGAGCAGGCATTGGAAATAGCTGACCAGTTGATCCGTTCGTCGGCTATCGACATTATCGTGATAGACTCCGTGGCTGCCTTGACACCGAAGGCTGAGATCGAGGGCGATATGGGGGACAATAAAGTCGGTTTGCAGGCCCGCCTGATGAGTCAGGCTTTGCGTAAACTGACTTCCACAATCAACAAGACGAACACCACTTGTATTTTCATCAACCAGTTGCGTGAGAAAATCGGTGTGATGTTCGGCAATCCGGAGACGACGACCGGTGGTAACGCTTTGAAATTTTACGCCAGCGTGCGTCTGGACATCCGTCGCGTGACGAGTATCAAGGACGGCGACGAGGTGGTCGGTAATCAGGTACGCGTGAAAGTGGTGAAGAACAAGGTGGCGCCTCCTTTCCGTAAGGCTGAATTTGAAATCACCTTTGGAGAAGGTATCTCTAAAATCGGCGAAATCGTAGACTTGGGTACGGAACTGGGCATTCTGAAGAAGAGCGGTTCCTGGTACAGTTACAACGATACGAAGATAGGACAGGGAAGGGATGCCGTGAAAAATATGTTGAAAGACAACCCCGAACTCTGTGACGAAGTGGAAGGACTGATTGCGGCAGCCTTGCAGGATGCCAATGCCAATCCGTGACAATATCCTTTTTTATAAACGAAAAGAATGGCCGCAGGGCTGTTCTTTTCCGTTTATTTGTAAGACAACCCTAACCAAATTTTTGATAACATGAGAGTATTACGAACTTTATTTTTATTGATGAGTGTGGCTTCGTGTCCTTTTGTCATGTCGGGCAAAGCCGCAAAAACAGCTAAATCCCATGTGGACGAAGTGTCTATGATGATTGGTACGGATGGTAGCCACGAGACGGAATACGGGGGGACGACTCCGGCCGTGGGTTCGCCTTTTGCCATGACGCAGTGGTGCGCGGCGACCCGCCTCAACGGTATATCCCATACGATGTATCGCCGTTGCGATTCGGTCTTAATCGGTTTTATGGGGACGCATCAGCCGGCCATCTGGATGGGAGATTACGGGTTCATGACCCTGATGCCCCAAAGTGGAGAACTGAAAATCAAGGCGACGGACAGGCAGGTGCGTCTGGAGCATGGGAAAGAAGTGGCTACACCTTATTATTATAAGGTGTCATACGCTTCGGGAAAACACGGCGGTTCGGAGATTACCACGGAAATGACAGCGACTTCACGTGCGTCTTTCTTTCATATCACTTACCCCAAAGGGGAAAAATCCTTGCTTTATTTGGAGGCCGGGAGGGAAAACGAAGGAGGCTTCATACGCATTTATCCCGACAAGCGTGAGGTGCATATATATAATAAGGAAAGGCATGATGCCCATTTGGGGCCGGCCTTACCGGGATTCAAAGGATATTATGTGTTGAAGTTCTCCGAAGACTTCGCCGGTTACGGCACATGGCGCGACGGGGCGGTCAGCGGAAAGTCTGTACAGGAGGAAGGTGGTTCGGTAGGCGGATATGTCGAGTTTCCTGCGGGGACGACGTGGGTTGATGTACGTATCGGCAGTTCTTTTATCGACTTCGAGCAAGCTGCGGTGAACCTGTCGAAAGAGATTCCGGCCAGGTCTTCGTTTGTATCCGTGACGAAAAGAGTGAAAAAGGAATGGGAGGAAAAGCTTTCCAAGATAGACCTGGAGGGGGCGAGCGAAGAAGACCGTACGATATTCTATACGGCGTTTTTCCGTACCTTGCAGTATCCTCGGGAGTTTTCGGAATATGGCCGTTATTACAGTCCGTTTGACGATAAGGTGCATCAGGGCGTTTCCTATAATGCTTATTCTTTGTGGGATACTTTCAGGGCTGAACACCCTTGGCTGCAAATCATGGCGCCCGAACGGGTGGATGATATGGTTACGGCATTGGTACAGATGTACGAAGAGGGCGGCTGGATACCCAAATGGCCGAATCCTACCTATACGAATATCATGATCGGCACGCATGCGGACGCTGTAATAGCGGATGCTTACATCAATGGCTTTCGCGATTATGACGTGGAGAAGGCGTATGAAGCGATTCGTAAGGATGCCTACGTGCCTCCTACGGACGACAGTCTCCACCGTTGGGGGGACAGAGAATGGTGGAACGGCGGATATGAGGCACGCGGCGGATTGTCTTATTACTTGAAGAACGGTTACGTGGCGGATGATCGGACGAATGAATCCGTGGCTCGCACGTTGGAATTTGCTTTAAGCGACTATTGCATTGCCCAAATGGCAAAGGCTTTGGGAAAAACGACCGATTATGAAGATTTGATGAGAAGGGCAAAGAATTACCGCTATTTGTATAATCCGAAAACGAAACTTTTCCAAGCGCGTAATGCCGATGGCTGTTGGGCCGGGGAGCATTCAGGGTTTACCGAAGGGGCCAACTGGACTTATCAGTTTTGTGTCATGCAGGATGTGCAGGGGCTGATAGATTTGATGGGAGGTAACGAGTCTTTTGCCGCAGCGCTCGATAACGTGTTCGACAACGGGCATTACCGGCATGACAATGAACCCGGCCACCATTATGTGTATTTATATAACTATTGCGGTCGTTTCGACAAGGCGCAAGAACGTATTCCGGAAATCCTGGATACCCATTACAGGAACGGGGCGGACGGACTGTCGGGAAATGACGACTGCGGACAGATGTCTGCCTGGTATCTGTTCAGTTCGTTGGGCTTTTATCCGGTGACTCCGGCGTCGGGAGAATATGCGTTGGGGATTCCGCGGTTCCCGTCGGCCCGTGTGGAACTGCCGCATGGCAAAGTGTTGACAGTTCGTGCCGAAGGTCTGAAAGAACATAAGCATCTGCCGGTCATTCTTTTTAACGGAAAGAAACTGGATGCGCCTTTCATTGCCATCCGGGACTTGATGAAAGGTGGAGTTTTGGAGTTTAAAGCCGAGTGAAAAAGCTGTGAAGGACATAAGGGCGGGTTTCAGAAATTGAATCCCGCCCTTATGTATCCGGCGGTCTTGGCTCGGTCGCTGAAGCAAATCGTAATACCGATAGGGCCTATAAAGGTACGGAGGTCATATTTTACGGCTCCACCGAAGATGTGGTATCCCAACAGGTCGTTATCGTTGAAGCTGTTTTTGAAAAAATGCATCCAGTCGTCCGATGTGGCGGCGATATTGAATACGCCGCTGACGTAATGCTTTCCTCCGATGCGTTGACGGGCCTCTATTCCCGCTACGACCAAAGAACGATGGGACATCTCGAAATGATTGATGCCGTAGAATGGTATTTGTTGGCTGAAGTATTTGCCCCGTTCTTGACCTCCGAGTGTATTCATCTCGGCCACGGTGTTTTCTGTCGTCAGATAGCGTCCTTCTATCCGGGGCATTAAAGTGAAGCGCGAGTTGAAAGAGAATGCGGCATTCCAGTGTATTCCGGCTGTGTGGAAGGCTTTGTTTCCGTTTAATGGTATGGCATAGTAGTATTCCATATCGAATTCAGCTCCTTTTGTCGGGAAGTAAATATCGTCCAATGTGTTGACGGCGTATTGTGTGCCGAACTTCAGGTAGCTTTCTTTGGTAATATCTGTCGGTGAGCTGTCCTCGAAGCGATAGAGGAGGGAGCCGTAGTTGTAGAGTTGGTAAATTCCTCCCAGCTTGAGACGTACGTTTTTCCAGCTTTTGGTGAATCCGACCTCTCCGAAATGATGATTGAAGCTGATGCCGTACGTCCTTTCTCCTTTCTCATAGATATTAAAATCGTTGTAAGTATAACGATAACCGGTGGTAAGGTTCCATTCCCTGCCTAAGTTGAGATTGTAATGCGCGTCGCCATAAGTTTGCTTTCCTAAACGTAAAGTCAGGTTGATGTGGTGATTCCTTTTTTTCCCGAGTTGCATTTGTCCGTTGAACAGCAAGGCTGCCAGTTCTTCGTTGTCGAACCTAAGTCCCAGATTGATGGAATTTCTGGGCGCATCGCCTATCAGGATTTTCAAGCTTCCTGCATAGCGCGCTTCGATATTTCCCGGGCGGTGCATATAGAAGAAAGGAGGAGTGGGACGGCTCACGATGGAATCGTCGGGAGAGAAACGACCGCCTATGGCCCGTAAGGTGTCTATCTGTGAGCGGGCGGCCTGTGCTCCACGTTCCATCAGGGAGTCTATGGCTGTTGTGTTGAAACTGGCTGTGTTGTATCCTTTTACATCGACCTTGATATAGACGTCCGAAAGCGCGATATTTTGTTCCCAACGGTCTTTTCTTTGCAAGTCGATGAGTTGGTTGAGTTGTGCGAAGATATTGTTTTGAAGTTCTTCTGCATTTTTCATCGGATCCTGTACGTCCACCCCTATGACAATGTCTGCTCCCATTTGCCGTGCCACATCTACCGGGTAATTGTTGATGATACCACCGTCGATGAGTAGTTTGCCGTTCATGGATATCGGGGCAAAAGCACCGGGAATGGACATGCTGGCACGTATGGCGATGGGCAGTACGCCGTTTCGGAATACGATCTCTTCGCCCGTCACCAAATCTTGGGAAATACAGGCAAACGGGATTGGCATTTTTTGAAAATCAATGGAATCGTGGTACCCTTCGGTGAGTTGCCATAACATACGCCCGATGTTTCTTCCTTTAATGACTCCTCCGCTGATTAAGTCTTGCGGTTTTTCAAAGAAAGGGACGGAGAGGATGTATTGTGAATTTTGTTCTCTGGTCTGTAGGTTAAGCGCGTTGCGATAAGCTTTGTCGCTAAGCAATGTGTTCCAGTCTTGTGCCATGAATATACTGTCGAGCTGTTCGGTCGTATATCCTATGGCATATAACCCGCCGATGATACTACCCATGCTCGTACCTACAATCATGTCGATGGGGACTCCTGCTTCTTCAATTACTTTCAGTGCCCCGATGTGAGCCGTACCTTTTGCACCGCCTCCGCTTAGTACTACGGCTACCCGTGGGCGTGCTATAGAAATATGGAATACCGATAAGGTGCAAAGAAATAATAGAAGTCGTGCTATTTTCGTCATACATTTTATATTTTTTCAGCCATTTTGGCAGTTTTCAGGTCTGACTGTCGCAGATGAGCTTGTCCGAGAACAAAGATAGCAGAAAAACTCTCTCTTGATTCCGATAAATCTTTTTTTATTGTTTTTTCTGCCTCATGAGATAGTTTGGCACGCGGTTTGTTTTTATAACAGTGCGCTGCTTCCGTAAGAGGCGGACGTAAGAAATACATTCAATTTAGATTAATAATAAAAAAGTAGATATATTATGGGAAAGATTATTGGTATTGACTTGGGAACTACAAACTCTTGTGTTTCCGTATTTGAAGGTAACGAACCGGTAGTAATCGCTAACAACGAAGGCAAGCGTACGACTCCTTCTATCGTGGCGTTTAAAAACGGCGAACGCTTGGTGGGTGATCCGGCCAAACGTCAGGCGATTACGAATCCGAAGAATACCATTTTCTCTATCAAACGTTTCATGGGTGAGACCTATGATCAGGTACAGAAAGAAATAGCACGTGTGCCTTATTCTGTAGTAAAAGGAGATAACAACACGCCTCGTGTGGATATTGAGGGGCGTCTCTATACTCCGCAGGAAATCTCTGCCATGATTCTCCAGAAGATGAAAAAGACGGCTGAGGACTATCTGGGTCAGGAGGTGACGGAAGCCGTGATTACCGTGCCGGCTTATTTTTCGGATTCTCAGCGTCAGGCGACGAAAGAGGCCGGACAGATTGCCGGTTTGGAAGTGAAACGTATTGTGAATGAACCGACGGCTGCGGCTTTGGCTTACGGTGTGGATAAGTCCAATAAGGACATGAAGATTGCTGTCTTCGACTTGGGAGGCGGTACATTTGATATTTCCATACTGGAGTTTGGTAGCGGAGTGTTCGAAGTGCTTTCTACCAATGGTGATACTCACCTCGGAGGTGATGATTTCGACCAAGTGATTATCGACTGGCTGGCTGCTGACTTCAAGTCGGAAGAAGGAGTTGATTTGAAGCAAGACCCGATGGCATTGCAACGTTTGAAAGAAGCTGCCGAGAAGGCCAAGATTGAATTGTCTTCTTCTACGACTACGGAAATCAATTTGCCTTATATCACGGCTGTAGGCGGTGTGCCCAAGCACTTGGTGAAGACTTTGACGCGTGCTAAGTTCGAGCAGTTGGCCGATAATTTGATTCAGGCTTGTAAGGTGCCGTGCCAGAAGGCAATGCAGGATGCCGGTTTGAGTAATTCAGACATCGACGAAGTGATTCTTGTCGGCGGTTCGAGTCGTATCCCGGCCATCCAGAAGTTAGTAGAAGATTTCTTCGGCAAAGCTCCATCTAAAGGTGTAAATCCGGATGAGGTCGTAGCTGTGGGCGCTTCTATCCAAGGGGCTATCCTGAATAAGGAAGCCGGAGTGGGCGACATCGTATTGTTGGATGTGACGCCGTTGTCTATGGGTATTGAGACGATGGGTGGTGTAATGACGAAGTTGATTGAAGCCAATACTACCATTCCGTGCAACAAGAGCGAAGTGTTCAGTACGGCTGCCGACAATCAGACGGAAGTGACTATTCACGTATTGCAGGGAGAACGTCCGATGGCCGCTCAGAATAAGTCTATCGGTCAGTTTAATTTGACCGGCATTGCACCTGCTCGTCGTGGAGTTCCTCAAATTGAGGTGACTTTCGACATCGATGCCAATGGTATTTTGAAAGTGTCTGCCAAGGATAAGGCTACCGGGAAGGAACAGGCTATCCGTATCGAAGCTTCTTCAGGTTTGAGCAAAGACGAAATCGACCGTATGAAAGCTGAGGCTGAGGCTAATGCAGATGCCGACAAGAAAGAGCGTGAAAGAGTAGACAAGATGAATCAGGCTGACTCTATGATTTTCCAGACAGAGAACCAGTTGAAAGAGTTGGGTGATAAGATTCCGGCTGACAAGAAACCTGCTATCGAAGGAGCTTTGCAGAAATTGAAAGATGCTCACAAGGCGGGTGATGTTGCCGCTATCGATGCTGCTATTGCCGAAATGAATGGAGCATGGCAGGCAGCCAGTGCACAGATGTATCAGGGTGGTGCACAGCCTGGAGCCGGTGCACAGCAGAATGCCGGAGGACAGAGTAATACCAACGCCGGAAACTCTTCTTCTGATGATAATATTCAAGATGCAGATTTTGAGGAAGTGAAGTAATTGCATTAGGTGTTAGTTAATAGATGTGAGCTCCCTCCACCAACTTTTGAAAGTTGGTGGAGGGAGTTCTTTTGTTTGTATACTTTTATTTGAGTAGAGAGGCCGGGTATTTCAAGTCTTACTTACCCCTTTCCAAGATAAGTTTTAATGAGGGATTCGAGTCTCTTCCGGGGGTTATTCGGGGTGTACGAAGCATCGCTTGCATGTTTGGTATAGAGCATGCAATAACAAATATATGGGGCTGATAATCGCGACAAGAACCCATAATACTGCATTTAGGAACAATAATAAGAAGGCGTAAAAGCGTTGCATCTTTGCGAAGTTGGAAAATATAATACTGGATTATGCTTGCAAAAGTATGGCTTTTTTCGTACCTTTCGAAATATAACCATATAAAATATTGAAAAGATGAAGAATGTGAATAAAATAATAAAGGAAGTGGTTTTCGGGCTTGCCATTACGGCGGTCGGACTATGGGTTCCGCATACGGCTGATGCATGTACGGGAATTACGTTGAAGTCGCAGGACAGCGCCACCGTCTTGGCTCGTACCATAGAGTGGGGCGGCAGTTATCTGAACAGCCGTTATGTGGTTGTGCCTCGGGGGTATGTGCAACAATCGTATGTGCCGGGCGGACAAAAAAACGGATTGGAATTTACGGTGGTATACGGTTATGTAGGGATAGCCGTGGAGTTGGAGGATTTTGTGGCCGACGGACTGAACGAGGTCGGACTGGCTGCCGGTTTGTTTTACTTCCCTCACTACGGTAGTTATGAAGCGTACGATGAGGAGCAACGTGAGAGTACTTTGTCCGATTTGCAACTGGTACCTTGGATGTTGTCTCAGTTCAAGACGGTGGATGAGGTAAAAGAGGCACTCGGAACGGTGCATGTGGTGTCGTCCGACCCGCGTGCCTCTACGGCTCATTGGCGCATTGCGGACGCTTCGGGACGACAGGTCGTGTTGGAGATTGTGGACGGCATTCCTCATTTTTATGAAAATGAATTAGGCGTGCTTACCAACTCTCCGGGTTTTGAATGGCAGATGACGAACCTGAACAATTATGTAAACCTGTATGCAGGAGGGGCGGAAGCCAAGCCGTTCGGCAAGGTGAAGCTCGCCGCTTTTGGTGCGGGCAGTGGCTTTTTAGGGATTCCCGGCGATGTGACGCCTCCGTCCCGTTTTGTGCGTGCCGCTTTCTATCAGACTTCTTCTCCCGTGCAGGCTACGGCGCGAAAGACGGTACTGCAAGCTTTCCAGATATTGAACAATTTCGACATTCCCGTGGGGATTGAATTTGCAGATGCCAAGGTGCCGGCGGATATTCCAAGTGCTACGCAGTGGACTTCCGCCACGGACATGAAGGATTTGGTGTTTTATTACCGTACCATGTACAACAGCGAAATCCGGAGCATCGATTTGAAGGCCATAGACTTTGCCCGTGTGAAGTACCGTTCTGTAGCGATAGACGATGTGAAAGAACAACCGATTGTCCCGATTATATTGAATTAGTGGCGGAAAAGTTGTACTTTTGCAGGGAAATAAAGATGACGACGAATGAAAATAGGAATTATTGCAGCGATGGCTTCCGAACGCGAACAGTTGGCCCGGTTGGTCGCGGGGATGCGTACGGAGCGACATGGACTTTTTGAATATACCATAGGACAGTTGGGCGGGAACACCTTATATATCATGGAGTGCGGCATTGGGAAAGTGAATGCAGCCGTCGGTGCGTCCGAACTGATGGCCCGCATGCAGCCGGATGTGGTGGTGAGTACGGGAGTGGCCGGAGGCATCGACGCAAAAGCCGGTGTGATGGAAGTCGTGGCGGCTTCGGAGGTGGTCTATCATGACGTATGGTGCGGCATGGGGAACGCATACGGGCAGATTCAGGGGTTGCCTCCCCGGTTCACGTGCGACGAAAGATTGGTTCACAAGGCCGTTTCGTTGCCGTCATCGGTTCCCGTGCATGCCGGGTTGATTTGTACCGGCGACAAGTTCATCACGGAGCGCGGCGAACTGGATGCCATAAAAGCCGAATTTCCTGAGGGACTGGCCGTAGACATGGAATCGGCTGCCATAGCGCAGGTTTGCCACCTCTACCGCGTGCCTTTCATCAGTTTCCGGATTATCAGCGACACGCCGGGAGCCGATGCGCACTGGCAGCAGTACGAGAATTTTTGGGAAACGATGGCCGACCGTTCTTTCGGGGTAGTACGTACCTTCTTGGAGAGTTTGCCTTCTTCTTTGTCTTAATCCGAAAAAACATATAAATCCAATGAAGAAAATTCCAAGTTTTACGATTGACCACATCCACTTGTTGCGGGGCATTTACGTTTCCCGTAAAGATGAAGTGGGAGGTGAGACAGTGACCACGTTCGATGTCCGCATGAAAGAACCCAACCGTGAGCCGGCTTTGGGGCAAGGCGCGTTGCATACGATAGAACATCTGGCGGCCACGTTCCTGCGCAATCATCCGGTATGGTCCGATAAGATTGTATATTGGGGACCGATGGGGTGCCTGACGGGAAATTACCTGCTGATGAAGGGGGACTTGCAGTCGGAGGATATTGTGGAACTGATGAAAGAAACGTTCCGTTTCATTGCGGAATATGAAGGGGAAGTTCCCGGAGCAACCCCGCGCGACTGCGGCAATTATTTGTTGCAGGACTTGCCGATGGCCAAATGGGAGTCTGCCAAATACCTCCATGAAGTGCTGGAACAGATGACGGACGCCAATTTGCATTATCCGTCGCAGGAAGGTTGAACCGTGCGGAGGCAGAGACGGAAATCCGTTTCGTAGGAGTGGACGGTGGATATTTTTTCAGGAACTTGAAGGGGATGGCTTCGTGCGAAGCCATCCCCTTTTTTAGCGATCGTTTTTCCGGATACCGGAACAGGGTGTAAGGATTGCAGAACGCCTTTTTCCGTTCTGCTGAGAATGAAAAATCGTTTGGCTGAGAACGGAAAATCGTTTGCCTGAGATTGATTTTCCGTTTGGCGCAGAACGGAAAACCAAAATGAAGGAAGCTGTAATTAATTATAAAACAATGTTTTATGAAATTTTGGAGATGCCATTTACTTTTTCTCGAATGTCCGTAAATATGATGGGGACGCCGGTTTCATTTACCCAACGGTTGTATCTTCCGTCTTAATGCCTTGGAGATTTCCAGGAACATGTATTGCCGTGGGAGCGTATGGATGCGTGCGCTGTCGGCCGAGTATTTACGATGGGCATACTCTTTGGATTTCTCGAAAGTGAGCCGCGACATTTCTTCCTGCGACTTGCCTTCGGAAGTGGAATCCAGTTTTTCTTCGGGGAAGAAATCATCCAGGTCTATGTCTCCAATCATCGTTGTCTCCAGAAAATTGGCCTGACTGTGATTGCGGTCGGTGTAATACCCTACGTACATGTGCCCCGGAATGCGCACCAATATCGGGTCGATGTTGATGGCGCGGAGCAGGGAGGCGAACAATACGCTGCCGTCCACGCAGTTGATTTGCGAAGAAGCCAGAGCGTCTTCCAGCGTCCGTACGCGTTGGGAATAGACTACGTTGCTCGACAGGCTGCTGTATGAAATCGAGCTGTAACGGAACTTGCGCCGTTGCAGTACGTTCCAAAGGGCATAGACCTGCTTGTCCACGTAGTCTTTACGCTTGTTCTGATAGCCCATAAAGCGGTTGACGATACGTGTGTTCAAGGCTTCCCGCAGGATTTTGTCTATCAACGGACTGTCTTCGTTCACGTATGCGGCAAACAGGACTCCCGTATTGTGAAAGCGGTTCTTTTTGTCATTGTAGCCGATGAGGCATTCATTGATGCTGCGCACGGAGAACGTGCGTACGCGTTGGCTTGCCTCCCGGTCTTTGATTTGTACTTCCACCGACACGGTGATAGGCTCGGCCTGTGTGTTATTGCGTAAAGCGTCGTAGTTCCAAAGAATGTCGGGATACACCGTGTAAGCCTTTCCTTCCTCGGGAAGGATGAATTCCGATACGGAACGTTTGAAAAACGGCGTTTCTGCCACCTCTACATGCAGGCGGGCATCTTTTACGGGACTTGTGATTTGTATCGAGATTCCCGATTTGGGATTTCCCAGCGCGCCTTTTTCCGTGGGGGCTACGATAAGGGTGTCCGTAGTGGCTGTGGAGAGAATCAGGGAAGGGAAGATGTTTCCCCCTAATTCGTCATTCAGTTCAAACGTGGTGGAGGGAAAGATTTTATCACGCAAGTGGAAGAATGCTACCGTAAGTCCCCCGGCCAGAATCAGGAGGGCCAGAATCCATATTATGCGTTGGGTTGCGCCGCGGCCTATTTTAATGACTACCATATCACGTTTGTTTTTTATCTTTTTGCGAATTTACGAAAAAAAGATAGAAGTTGTGTGGTTTTGCATCAAGAGAAATGCGGTTGCTCTCTTCCTAAGAGAGCGACAACGGTTGCAAATTTATTGAAAATCTATAGATTCGACAAATAAACATTAATAAAAGTTTGCCAAACCGTTACTTTTTGTTTGAAAAACACAAATAAAGCCTCCTTGGAAAGCACGTAGAAATGCCAATATGACGAAGGTTGTCGCTCTCTTAGGAAGAGAGAGATAAAAAAGAATGATTTGCCGAAATGCAAATTTTACCGGAATAGAATGAAGGTTACGGTTTTATTAACGTGTTTTTTAGTATAGTATTCATATAAAATAAAACGATTATGAGAAGAAGTTTACTAACTATTGCTGCTGCTTGTATGTGGTTTGCGGGTACGAACGTTATGGCTATGGGAACTCCAGTGGAAGTGGCGGCTGCTGCCGAGGGAGATGATTGTTCAAATCCGATTGCTGTGAATCAAGGTATGTACACTCCTATAAAGGCTAATCATCCGACATGGTTCAAGATAAATCTGGTTTATCCCGGTTTGTATAGTGTGCGACAGTTCACGGCTACAGGCTCCTCGGCTACGGTCACTTCTGTGAAAGTGAAGAGCGGTGATTGCAATGCCGTGGAGAACGAAAGCAATCTTTTGATGCCGGACCAGGTTTATGCCAAATCCGGTGAGAACCTGTTTTGTGTGACTTGTTCGGGGGATACTCAGATTATGTTCCAGATGTCTTCCCCTGTAGCCAGTTGCCAGAACCATCCGGAACGTATGACCGTATTGTCCGAAAATACGGGAGTTACATATCCTAATGCCGTTTATGAGAACTATTGGCGTTTTATCGCTCCTGAGACGGCTACTTATTTGGTGACAAATAAGGCTCCGCAGGGAACGATTCTCCAAGTCGGGACGTTGGAAGAAGATGACAACGCCAAATTTGCCTGCAATTTTGAGGATGCCCAGATGGCCGAAGTGGGTGAAAATGGAGAGGGCAAGGTTTATGTGGAAATGAAAGAAGGCCAGACTTACGTGATCTCCAGCGAAACTTTTGCCAAAATGAGTACGGGTATGCCGAGTGTTCAAATCAGCAAGGATGCGACAGGCGTTCGTAGCGTTTCCGAGACTTATAGCGATATGAAGGTCAGCAAAGTGGCCGAAAGGGAATATCGTGTCAGCAGCTATTTGTTGGGCGAAGGTGCCGGTATATATGTGTACGATATGAGCGGACGTGCAATCAACAGCATCAAGGCACAACCGGCTTCCGATGCTGCGATTGTAAACCTGTCCGGTGTTCCTGCCGGGACGTATATGTTCTTGGTTGTAGGCCGTAGCAAGTCTGCTTCGACTAAAGTTATTGTGGAATAAGTGAAAACGGTATTTTGATGGATAAAAGGGCGGTCCTAACCTTTTTGGGGTTAGGCCGTTCTCCTTTTTTTATATATGAACATTCCGAAGATTATATTAAGCGGCTTGCTGGTCTGCCTGTGCGTTTGTGGGTGGGCGCGTCCTGTATCTTTAAAACAGGCTTTAGCGCAAGCCGAAGCATTTTATGAATTAAAGACGGTTTCCGCGCCGAGAAATGTACGTTCTTTGTCCGCGAAACCTCGTTTTGAACTATCTTATGTGGCTTACCGTAAAGGTAAAGTTGCGGCCCGTAGGACGGTTTCTGCGGAAGAAGCCTGTTTCTATGTGGTGAATGTGAACGGGAATGAAGGCTTTGTCATTGTGTCGGGTGACGACCGCGCCCGTCCCATATTAGCCTATAGTCTGCATGGCGGATTTACTCCCGACGCCCTTCCTGCCAATAGTCAAAGTTGGCTGCAAGGTTATCAAGAAGAAATTTCCTTATTGAAAGATATGTCCGAGGACGGGGCGGAGAGTAAGGCTGCCGCATTTCGGAAAACGGATTATCCGACGGATGTCATACAGCCTATGTTGCAGACCCAATGGACTCAGGCGGATCCGTTCAATTTGTTCTGTCCGACGGAAAACGAATCCGGCGAGTCGGACGAAAGATGTGTCGTGGGATGTGTGGCCACAGCCATGGCACAGTTGATGTATTATCATCGCTGGCCTCAGCGTCCTTCGGGATATATAAAATATTATGACCGGAAACAGTCGGTTTACCGTGAGTTTGATTTTGATGAGTGTCCGGATTTCGATTGGGATAATATGCTTGCCTATTATCCTTATGCCTCGGGTACGGAAGCGCAGCGTCATGCCGTGGCCAATCTGAGCGTTTGTGCCGGATATGCCTGTAAGATGGCTTACTCAAGGAGTGAAAGTACGGCCTTCCTGAAGGATGCAGCCATTGGTTTACGGGACTTCTTGGGATACGATGCCAATATGCATCGTCATATCCGTGCGCTTACCCCTTATGACGAATGGGTGAAGATACTGGTCGACGAATTGCAAGCCGGTCGTCCCGTGCTTTATGAAGGATTCAATAATAAGGCCGGCCATGCTTTTCTTTGCGATGGTTACGACGGAGACGGGCTGTTTCATTTTAATTGGGGATGGGGTGGTTCCAGTGATGGATATTATGCCCTTTCGGCTATGAATCCGAGTACGCAGGGCATCGGAGGCTCCAACGGGTCTTATGCTTTTAACCAAACTATGGTTTGCCGTATCCAACCGCCGGTAAGTACCTCAACGCCGCAGCCGAACCGGCTTTATATCTCGTCGCTTTATGCCCGCCGGCCAGCTCCCAGCTACGAATACGTAAGTGAAGGCGTGGTCGAAGCAGGACGCGACGAAAGTATCGGAGTGGGATGTTATTTCAATGCGGAGACGGTGGCTGCGTTCGCCACGACGGTTTGTGCTGGCATTTACCGCGACGGGGTCGTGGTGCCCCTTACCGTTGAACGTGAAATGGCTGTACCTTCCAACAATGACGCCCAATGGTTCACTGCTTTTTTGGACTTGTCTTCTTTGGACGAAGGTTTCTATGAAGTGGGACTGTATTATAAAGGTGATGACGGACTTTGGTCGCCCATGCAAGCCGAACAGGCAAATGCTTCTGCTTTTCGTCTTGTGATAGGAACCGAGACTGTGACGATGGAGAAAATTCATCCTGATTTTCGTATAGCCTTGGCTGAAGATTTCCAACCGGGTATTTTGTATACGACCGGCCTGAAGACTTGGCAGCTTCATATCACGAATCCGGGGGCTGTACGACTTGAAGGATGGGTCGGCATACGGATGCAGAGTGAAGAGGCCGGAGTGGATACTCTTTTTGCTTCGTTGGCTTATTGTGAGGCGGGAGAAGACGTGACGGTCAATGTATTGGCTAATTTGGATGGCATGGCGGCTGTCGATTATCAGTTGACTCCGTATTATTGCAATGTGAACGGTATTTATGCCAAACCAACGGTGGCTAACAGTATATCTTTGGGTGAGAGCGTTACGGTGAAGGCTACGCGTAAACCTCTGGTCAGTGTAATGACTCCTTCCGACGGATTTAAGTTGAATCGGCGTGATGGGGGTGTGACAGTGGAAGTGTCTCAACCCTCTTCTAAGATACCGTTTGTAGGACGTATCTATGCCGAAATATTCCGCAAGACGGCTACGGGAGAGGAGACTACCGGTGTGAAAGTCTATTCCGGTCTCTTGGAGTTAACCAAACCATCGGTAACGGATGTAACGCTTTGGGCCTCTGAAACGGTAGATTTGCCTTTAGGCGACGGATATAATATCGTGTTTTATTTTGATGACGGCTATGCTACGGCATTTTCGTCCGGCTCATTGACGGTCGTGGACGAAGGTTCTTCGGTAGAAGAGGTCGAATGGGCTTCAGAAGTCACTTATCGGCGCTCAGAAGCTCAGGTGACACTCTGTGTGCCCCAAGCCGGACAAGTTTCTATCGTCAGCTTGTCGGGTATGGTGGTGCGTAACGCTTCTCTTGCGGCCGGAATCAAAACAGATATTTCCGTGAAAGACTTGCCTTCCGGACTGTATTTTGTTCGGATTGGAACGGGAGGCCGTGTGCAAATAAAAGAAATCGTGATACCTTAACCCATACAATTATTAAGATGTGTAAGAATAGGTTTTTACCATTTTGCGGCCATGCCGCGTGCGTGTTGACTTTGTGGGTGGGACACCCGTATTGTTCCGTAGTGCAGGCTGCAACTCCGGAAATGGCGGGACAAGTTACCCAGACAAGTCGGTATAAAGTGACAGGAACGATTATTGATGACATGGGAGAGCCGCTTCCCGGTGCTTCGGTCCGGATAAAAGGGACCGATACGGGTGCCATATCCGGAATGGATGGCACGTTTGAAATCCCGGTCAATGGCACGGGGAAAGTTACTCTGGTCGTTTCTTATATAGGAATGGAGAGTATAGAACGCCAGGCTGTGCCGGGAAAGAAATTGAATATCCGTATGGCACAAGAAGAGCGTATAATGAACGAGCTTATTGTGACCGGATTCCAGACGATTTCGCGCGAGCGTGCTACCGGTTCGGCCGTAATTGTCAATAGCGAAGACTTAAACCAAGTGCTGGCGCCCGACCTTGTGGCGAAACTGGAAGGTATTGCTCCGGGCCTGAGTACCTATAACAATGAACTGAGCATTCGCGGAGTTTCGTCGTTTGCCGTGGGCACGACTCCGCTTCTCGTGGTTGACGGGCAACCGAGCAGTCTGACCTTGGAAGACTTGAATCCGGAGACGGTGGAAACCATAACGGTGTTGAAGGATGCTGCGGCAACGTCGCTATATGGTGTGCGTGCTTCCAACGGGGTCATTGTCGTGACGACCAAGCAGGCTGAAAACGACAAGTTCAATGTCAATGTGTCGTTAGGTTACTACCTCAAACCTTTGCCGTCGCTCGACTACATGCACTATGCTTCGACGAGCGACATCATTGATTTGGAGCGCGACAACTTGCTGTCCGACCCGGAATATATCAAGAGCCCTACAGCTTATTTCTCAACGATGACGGCCAAATCGAGTCCGGCGTATATGACACAAGTGGACATGCTTTACTACCGTATGGCCATGGGAGAAATCACACAGGAAGAGGTGAATGCGGGACTGGACCGTTTGCGTGGTAACGACTATCGCCGGGAGTACCGCAAAAAGCTGCAACACCTGAATCTGACGCAGGATTACAACGTGACGCTTTCGAAAGGCGGGGGGAAGAACGACCTTTTTTTCTCGGCGCGCTATCAGGAACTCGGACAGTACAACCGGTACGACGAAGCCCGTAACATTTCACTTTATCTGAAGAATACGTTGTCGGTAGCTTCCTGGATGAAACTTACGTTAGGGATGGATACCCGTTTCAACCGAAGTGAGTTTTGTCAGGCTTCCGGAATGGGATATACCAGCGCCATGCCTTATGACCGTCTTTACGACGACGATGGCCAGCCGGTGAATCGTTATATTTATAATCAAGTGCTGGCTGAACAGTTGGCCACGCAGGACGGATATTACGATATGGGGTTCAACGCAGCGGAAGAGTCCAAGCATAACATCAAGAAGACCGACCGCCAATATCTGAAACTGTTCTTGCATACGGATTTCAACATTACCAAGGATTTGGATTTGGAGCTGAAATTCCAGTATGAACGAAACCATGCCGAAACCAATGAGTATGACGAGGAAAATTCCTATATGATGCGTTCCATCCTCAACGAATTTGCATCGCGCAACGATGACGGTACGCTGACTTATCATATTCCACGCGGGGGACATTTGCTCACGGGTAATACGAATGCCAGTTACTATAACTTGCGGGGGCAGTTCAATTACAAAAAAGAATTTGCCGGAAAGCATGATGTTTCTGCTTTGTTGGGAGGAGAAATACGGCAGGACAAGAACCGTTCGGCAAGTAGCGAACGTTACGGCTATGATGACATGCGCCTGACATATTCTATGGTCGATTGGGCCACGCTGTCGAAAGACGGAGTGGAAGGAGGGCTCTATTCCGCTTTGCGGCGCAGAAGTGAGGTCTTGAACGTCTATGAAGAAATGCATCGCTATGTATCAGCTTATTTCAATGCCGGTTATACCTACGACACCCGTTATTCTCTGAACGGGAGCGTGCGTGTGGAACAGGCGGATCTTTTCGGTACGGACCCCAAATATCGTTATCGTCCCTTATGGTCGGTGGGGGCCAGTTGGAATGTGACGAATGAACGTTTTGTCAAAGATGCGGGAATGGATTGGTTGGACATGTTCAAACTGCGCCTGACTTATGGTATTACGGGAAATGTAGACCAGACCTCGTCTCCTTATCTGTTGGCTTACTACCTTACTTCCCTTTATACGAATTCACCCATTACTACGTTGCAGACTCCTCCCAATAGCTCGTTGCGTTGGGAAAAGACCTCTACGCTGAACTTCGGTATGGATTTCATGTTGCTCGGCAGATTGACGGGAAGTTTTGATGTATACCGGCGTTATAGTTCGGATTTGTTGGTCAATAAAAGCATAGACCCTTCGTTGGGATTCGATGGAAAGGCACGTGCCAATAACGGAGAGATGCAGAATAATGGTGTGGAACTCTCTCTTTCTTACGATTGGTTGAAGAAGCGTGATATGTCTTTCACCACTTCTTTCTCGGCAGCTTACAATAAGAATGAAATCAAGAAAGTAGATTATGAACCCACCGATGCATTGGATATGATGCGTGAGCCTACATCCAACTATAAGATGGGAGATACTTATAACTCTCTTTATGCCTATCGTTATGCGGGCTTGACAGCAACCGGTGACCCGTCTGTTTACGATGAAAACGGCAATGTCATTTCCATAGAACAGGTGCGTAATGTGAATGCCGTGGTTTGTGTGGGGCAACTTACTCCGAAATGGAATGGTGCATTGCAGCTCGACTTCCGTTGGAAAGGATTGAATGTGTTTGCCAAAGTCGTTTATTATACCGGCCATGCTCTGCGTGACGATGTGGTAACGCTTTATGATCCATACAATGCTATCGAGGGAGGAGCGATTCACGAAGATATTTCACGCCGCTGGACTCCGGAACATACGGATACCGATATTCCGGCCATGGGACTGCATACCAATGTAGGGGAACGCAACTATCATTGGAAATATGCCGATGTGAATACGGAGAGCGCTTCGTTCATCAAACTGAGGAATATCGGAGTGTCCTACACTTTGCCTCAGGGACTTGTGTCGAAACTGAAAATGAAAGGCATAACAGTGAAGGCTCAGGTGGACAATCTGTGTTATTGGGCTGCCAACAAGCGTGATATTGACCCCGAGGCTTTCAATGCAAATACTGGAACCCGTACGGACGCTATCATGCCGAGCTATGTTTTAGGGCTTAATGTGAAATTCTAAAAAGAACAAATGATGAGGAATATAATAAGAAATTGGACGGCTTGTATCGGCATGGTCGTAACGTTGGCGGCCTGCGACGACTATTTGGATATTACGCCCAAAGGTAAGGCTTTGCTGAAATCTACCGAAGATTATTTGGGATTGATAGAGGACAGGTCGCCCGAATATGATATGATGAATAGCTGGATTTTGGCCGGTGAGGCCAGTTGGTATAAGGCCGAAGAGTTGAAAAGTTATACCAATCCGTTGAACTCGGTAGCCTATTTCTGGGACGAGTCGTACGATCGTGCCGGGGATATGATAGAGAATGCAGCTTACAATGCATGTTATGACCGTATTACGAAATTCAATGTCGTGGTGGACGGTATTGCCTCGTCCGAGGGAAAGGAAGAGGACAAACGGATGGGAGAAGCTCAGGCACGAGTGTTGAGAGCATACAATTACTTTTTCTTGATAAACACTTTTGCCCGCCCTTATGATCCTGCTACGGCCTATCAGACTCACGGTATCATTGTCAGGGAAAAGATGTTCGAGAGTTTGGAAGATGTGGGGATACAGCAGTCGGTAGGCTATACCTATGATTTTATACAGCGCGACATAGAAGCGGCTATACCTGATTTGCCGCATAAGGCTACAAATTCGTTTCGTCCCGACAAGACTTTTGGATACGCTTTCAAAGCCAAGGTACATTTATTCCGACGGGAGTTCGAACAATGTATAGAAGCGTGCGATTCCGCACTTGCGGAGGCCGCCCGGGCCGGGCACGAGTTGTGGGATATGACGGAAGGCTATAACACTTTTGCTCCGATGCTTGTGGCGGCAGGGTACCCCGAAATGGCGATAGACGAACCTCAGTATGCGGGAGTGAACGACTTTGTCGAGAATGTATGGAAAACGAGAATACCTTTTGAGTATGATGCCCCGGAACAACTGTTGTATCAGTTCGGTTCCACTTATACCGATCCTTATCCTATGTACGTGCCCAAGCAAGTGCTGGATCTTTTCCAGAAGGATGCGGATTTGCGCTATCGTTATTGCATCCGTTACAAGGCCGAGCACGAGACGGCTCCGGCGGGTGACAGTAATTTTTCAACGTTGGCTGTCAAGTGGAATCCCGGCGGGATGAGATTGTCCGAAGTCTATCTGATGTTGGCTGAATGTTATGCCCGTAAGGGAAACACGGCAGATCTGTCTAAAGCCATGGGATATATGGAAACATTGCGTGCCTGCCGTATGGTTCCCGGTCGCTATCAGCCTTTTGCACCGACCGATGCGGAAGAAGCATTACGTTTGGTACGCGAGGAACGTAAACGTGAACTTTTCCTCACTTGTAACGGTTTCTTTGACCTCAGACGTTTTGTTACGGAGTTCAACGAGACGCAGACACGTGTGATTGAAGGGAAAACCTATACCTTGTCTCCTGCGTCTCATTTGCTAACGTATCCGTTCCCATTGAAGGCTATGCAGACGAGTAATTTGATTCAAAATAGTAAATGACGATGGAAAGAAAAAGATTGATAAGCTTAGTCGGCGGTTTATGCCTGACGGTAATAGGGACCGTAGGGGGCAAAGCGCAAGAAGTGTATATAACGGTCGAGAATAAAAGTACGGAAGACGTGTTTCTGCAACCGGAAGATACGACGGGGTATCGTAAGGTTCTTCCCGGAACCACCGTAATGAAACCGGTCGTGGACGGTGCTTGTTATTATCGCTTTGTGGATGCCAATTCCAATTTCTACTCTTTATACGTGGAACCGGGAGACACGTTGGAATTACTGTATGACGGGAAAAAACTTTCTTGGAGCGGTACGAAAGCCCGGGTACAGACTTTTCTGGACGAACATCGTTATATAGGCCGTGCTCCGGAACCTATAAAAACTTATTCTCAAGAGTGGGTGCGTTATAATGAAGAGAAGTTGGGAGAGCTATACGGTCTATTAGACCGCTCCGGTTTGCCTGCAAACTTTGTGGCGGTTCACAAAGAATATCTTCGTTTTGTGTTTCTGAACCTCAGATTGAATGCCCGTACCATGCAAATGTTCGGACATGGAGCCGATGCAGGTCGGGATTATTATGACTTTTTGAAAACGCTTACCTTCGGAGATTCCCTTATTCTTTGCCTGCCCAAATGGTTCTCCGTAATGAAAGATGCTATGGAAGAGATGGAGAAACAAGGCTTTTTGACGGTTTCCGCCACCCATTATCTTCCGATTTATGCGGAGCGCATTACAGACGAGAAGCTACGCTCGAGATTTCTGGTGGAGATGCTGAGATTCACTTTACGTAAGGGATTCTCTGACGATTTCAATGTATATGTAGATGATGTGCGCCCGTTGATAACCGACAGGAAAGCTTTGGACGATTTGGCGGAAATAGAAAAACAGTACCTTACCTTGCGCGAAAAAAACAAAGACTTGCTCAGGGGGATGGAAATGCCGGACTTTACGGCTTATACCCAAGACGGGAAAGCTTATACCTTATCCGACATGAAAGGCAAGGTGGTAGTCATAGATTTTTGGTTCACCGGCTGTATTCCTTGCCGTGCGGAAATGCCTTACTTCGACCGTCTGGCAGAAACATTCAAAGACCGTCCGGTTCAATTCCTGTCCGTTTCGTTGGATACCGGCGACCAATTGATGGCACTGTGGAAAAAGATGGTGTCGGAGAAAGACGGGAAATCACCTGTATTGAATTTGAATCTGCCCGGAGGTTTCCGTTCCGATTTTACGGCAAGAATGAACATCCGTTCTGTTCCCCGCGTGGTATTGGTGGATAAGGATGGACATATCGTGGATGCCTATGCGAAACGACCTTCCGATCCGAAGTTGAAATTACAGTTGGAAAAGTTGATGAAATAACGTTCCCTTCTCTTGTTGAGAGGGAACAGCCACGATGCCCGGCCTAAGTTTACTTGGACCGGGCATCGTGGTTTGTCGGATTATTCTTCCGTTTCCGTAGAGTCTGTGGCTACCACTGTGTCCAGGACTTCATCTTTTGTAATTTGATAACTGCCGTCGGGCGAGATGGTGATGGACAACGGGATGTAGATGTCCGAAGCCGGGTAGCTGACACTGGTGGCAAAACGCAGGTTGTTGCCGTCCGCTTTATCGAAGGCCATTCCCTCCAAAATGGCGTGGGATATGAATCCTTTTTCCATATAGCTTCTGAAGTGGTTTTTGGTAAAGACTTTATTGAAGATTTCTTTTCCTTCGCGGTTCACGCGCAGCCGGATATAGTTGTCGGCATAGCGTTCGCCGTCGTCCCCCGTCACTAACGGAAGCGTATCGTTTACCTCCCGTACGATGTCGTACGTATATCGCGTTTGTCCGACTTTGACTTCTGCACTGTAATGATAGTCTTTCATTTCCTGCACGGAATTTGTCGTGTCCGGTTTTTCATATTCACTGTATCCGCTGGTGGTTTGCGGGTTATTTCCGCCGCAACTGTAGCACAGCAATACGGTGCATGCCATACATAGGAATTTGAAATGTGTCTGCATTTTCTTCTTTTTCTCAACAGTTTCACAAAGGAACAAAAAAAAGGTGAGTTGGACAAGCCGGTTCATTATATTTTTAGGTCTTCTTTTGTTGCCTGTTATTCCATAAATGTCTATCTTTGAAGTCCCCAAGCATTTGCAATGAAAACAACATTTTACTTTGTCATAGTTTTGTGCCTGTCTCTTTTGTCGGCTTGTCGCGGGGAAGAGACGCAAGCAGAAGTCGTCCGGGTCGATACGCTCTCTTTGGTTATGCAGGTAAAGGAGTGTGCCCGTCTTTATACGGCCGAATATGAAGTCCATAAATTAGTGTTGAAGGACGACCCTTTGCGGGTGAAAGGAAATCTTTTTCAGCGGGCGTTCGACGTAAAAGTTCCTATCGGCGAACGCAAGGTCATGATACCTCTCGATGTAACTCTGAAAGCTTATATTGACTTCACGGGCTTCGACGAGAAGAATGTGTTGCGTTCGGGCGACCGTATTGTGGTCACTTTGCCCGACCCACGGGTGGTCGTGACCTCCTCGCGCATCAATCACGATGAGGTGAAGCAATTTGTGTCTTTGACACGTTCGGACTACACTTCTGCGGAGTTGGCCGATTTTACGCGTCAGGGGGAAGACGAGATTCTGGCTTCCGTGCCGCAGTTGGGCATTTTGGAGATGGCTCGTGAGAATGCGGCTCACGTGTTGGTGCCGATGTTGACGAGGTTAGGCTATGACGAGCGGAATATAGTGATTTCCTTCCGTAAGGATTTTACGACGGCGGATATGCCGTTGCTGTTGGAACGTGAAGGCCGGACTGAAAAACTGAAATGAAATGGGAAAATGGTTGAGTGCACTGAAGTGGCTGGTCGTGGCCGTCGTATTGGCTGTCTTTATCGGGCTGCTGATAAAATGGAATCGTAAAGGAGGCATATCGGTGGAGGTCGGTTTTGATGACCGTATCAAGCTGACCTCTCAGGAGATACGCCGTATCGAACAAATCGGACAATGGGAATTTTTGTCAGTTCAGTCTGAAGTCGTGGCCGATACGTTACGCAAAGGGTTCTTTACCGACGACCGCTTGGTGGCTGTGTACACCGGAGTTCCCCGCATCGGGATCGACATGAACCGGGTGACAGGAGAATGGGCGCAGGCGCATGGCGATACCGTGACTCTCCGTTTGCCTGCCGTGCATTTGTTGGACAAGAATTTTATCGACGAAGCCCGTACGAAGGTGTTCTATGAGAGTGGAAAATGGCCGAATGGCGCACGCCGCGATTTGTACGACCGTGCTTACGGGAAGATGTTGCGTCAATGCCTGACGCCGTCGAATATGCGTCGGGCGGAAGCCAATGCACGCAATCAGTTCACGGCCTTGTTCCGTGCTTTGGGTTTCCATGCGGTGGAAATCTATTTTATAAGATAACCCAACTTAATACTAATTCACAATAAATGCTATGAACTTAAATCTTATTAAAATTGTAGGAGTGGCCGTAGGGGTTGCCGGAATGACGGTAGAGACCCGGGCGGCTGAAATGCAGGAGTATGTAGCCGAACGGGACAATACTCAGGTCAGTGTGTGGAAGAGCCATCGGCCCGAAAAACGTTTGTTCACTTCCAAAGCCGTAGAGGAGCAGATACAACGTGCCAAGAAACTGTTGACGAATACGAAATTAGCATGGATGTTTGAGAATTGCTTCCCGAATACGCTGGATACGACCGTCCACTTCGACGGGGCGGACGACACCTTCGTGTACACGGGTGATATCCATGCCATGTGGCTGCGGGATTCTGGTGCGCAAGTGTGGCCCTACGTACAGTTGGCCAATGAGGATCCTGAACTGAAGAAAATGTTGGCCGGAGTGATTCGCCGTCAGTTCAAGTGTATCAACATCGACCCATACGCCAATGCCTTCAATAAGGAGGCGACGGGAAGCTATTGGGCGTCCGACATGACGGATATGAAGCCCGAAGTGTATGAGCGGAAATGGGAAATCGACTCGCTGTGTTATCCCATTCGTCTGGCCTACCATTATTGGAAGGTGACGGGAGATGCCAGTGTCTTCTCCGACGAGTGGCTGCAAGCCGTGGCATACATTCTACAGACGTTCCGGGAACAGCAGCGTAAGGAGGGGAACGGCTCCTATCACTTCCAACGCAAGACGGAGCGTGCGCTCGACACCGTGACCAATAACGGATGGGGCAATCCGGTGAAGCCTGTGGGGTTGATAGCCTCGGCTTTCCGTCCTTCCGACGATGCCACCACGTTTCAGTTTCTGGTGCCTTCCAATTTCTTTGCCGTGACTTCCTTGCGTAAGGCAGCCGAGATTTTGACCGAGGTGAACCATGAAAAAACGTTGGCTAAAGAATGCCGTGAATTGGCGGATGAAGTGGAGACCGCCTTGAAGAAATATGCCGTATACGATCATCCCCGTTACGGAAAAGTGTATGCTTTCGAGGTGGACGGTTTCGGCAACCGTTTGCTCATGGACGATGCCAATGTGCCCAGTCTGTTGGCCATGCCCTATCTGGGTGACGTGCCGGCAGACGATCCGGTGTATCAGAATACCCGCAAGCTGATATGGAGCGAGGACAATCCTTATTTCTTTAAGGGGACGGCGGGCGAAGGTATCGGCGGGCCACATGTCGGTTACGATATGATTTGGCCGATGAGCATCATGATGAAAGCTTTTACGAGCCGTGACGACAAGGAAATCAAAGCCTGTGTGGAAATGCTGGTGAATACGGATGCCGGTACGGGATTCATGCACGAGTCTTTTCATAAGAACGACCCGAAGAACTTTACCCGTGCATGGTTTGCCTGGCAAAACACGTTGTTCGGCGAATTGATATTGAAACTGATCAACGAGGGAAAGGCTGACTTGTTGAACAGTATCGAGACGGATTGACCCGGGAATACGGGATGCCGGTAAGAAAATCCGGTGCGGCGGAAGCTTTCCGCCGCACCGGATTTATTTGTAAGGTACGGGTGCCTGGCCTTTCTACATAGGGTTGTCTTCCGGATCGGCTTCTTCGTCCAGACGGTCTTCCCACAGGTATTTTCGGGTCTCGGCGGCAGCAATGCCCGAAAGTCCGATCAGGGATACGATGTTCGGCAGAGCCATGAGGGCATTGGTCAGGTCGGCAAAGTTCCACACCACGGCCAACTGCGTAATGGCACCGAAGAATACGCCGACGATAAAGACGCCCCGGTAGACTAAGGTCCACCGTTTGCCGCTCAGGTATTCCATGGCCTTTTCGCCGTAGTAGCACCATCCTAAGATTGTGGAGAAAGCAAAAGTGACGATGCCGAACGTGAGCAGGGGAGCGCCCAAATAGGGAATCTTGTCGAAAGCCACTTTGGTCAGAGCCGGTCCGTCGGCGTATGAGATGTCGGGATAGGCCAGAATGCTGGATACCAGAACCAGGCCGGTAAGGGCGCAGATGACCACCGTGTCCCAGAATGTGCCGGTGGACGACACCAATGCCTGGCGCACGGGATTGCGGGTCTGTGCGGCAGCCGCCACAATCGGGGCGGAACCCATGCCGCTTTCGTTGCTGAAAAGTCCGCGGGCGATGCCGTAACGGGCGGTCATGATGACGGAACCACCCACAAAACCTCCTCCGGCCGCTTCGGGACGAAAGGCCGATTCCACGATCAGTTTCACCGCGTCCCACACATAGCCGCCATTGACCCACAGAATGTAGCAGCATCCTAAGAAATAAAGTGCGGCCATCAGGGGGACAAACGCGCTACAGACACGTGCGATACCTTTCACGCCGAAAATGACGACCAAAGCCACGCATACGGCTACTGCCGTTCCGGTAAGTGCCTGCGGCACACGGTATGTCTCGTAGCACAGCATGGATATGGCGTTGCTTTGCACCAGATTGCCGATTCCGAACGAGGCGCACACCGTGAAGATGCAGAACAAGACAGCGAGCCATTTCATGCCCATTCCCCGTTCCAAGGCATACATGGGGCCTCCCAGCATTTTGCCTTGCGGGGTACGGATGCGGTATTTGACGGCCAGCAGTCCTTCGGCATACTTGGTCGAGATGCCCAACACGCCGGTCAGCCAGCACCAGAATACGGCGCCCGGTCCTCCTAACGTGATGGCCGTGGCTACGCCTACGATATTCCCCGTGCCGATGGTGGCTGCCAACGCTGTGGCCAACGCGCCGAACTGGCTGACGTCTCCCTGCCCCGACTTGTCCGACTGTACCGAGAGCCGGATGGCTTTGAACAGTTTGCGTTGCGGAAAGCGCAGCCGTACGGTTAAAAACAAGTGGGTGCCTAACAGGATAATCACCATGGGCCATCCCCAGAGCCAGTCGCTGCACGACTTGATGAGTGCGCTAAGTGTTTCTGCCATATGGGTTATCTTCAGTCGTTGGTCAGTTTACCTCCCTGCCATCCGTATACTTTCGTATGGATTTCGTGGCAGATATGTTCAAAGTCTTTCTCTTCGTCCAAATCGCCGTGCACCATAAGGAGCAGGGGGAGCGGCGAGAGGTCGGCAGCGTAAGGAGGCTGTATATAGGTGCGATGTTCCCACAACCGGCAACCGCAACGGCGGTAAAAGCCGATGCGCCGTGCGGCTATGTCGGTAGTGGGCGGCTCCACTTCCAGCACGATGGGTTGTCCGGCGTGCCGGATGAAAGTGTCGAGGATGCGTCGTCCCAATCCGCCGCCGCGTAGGGAAGGGCAGGTGGCCAGATGCTCTCCGTAGAGGAATCCGTCCAAGGTCCAATAGTTGAACAGTCCGGCAAACGTCCCGTTTTCTACAACGACCTGAGGGTGGAAAAGCGGATTGTGGTCGGTGTATTGACGTTGTCGGTCCAGGGGGCGTCGTTCTTCGGGCGGGAAAGCGTCCGTCATGAGCCGTTCGGCTTCAGCATAATACGGGTCTGTCGTTTTTACGGGTATAAGTTCCATTCTGTTTGTTTTTTAGATTATAGGTCACAAAAATACAAAGATCGTTTTGTTTTATCCACAAAAAAACGTAATTTTGTTATAAAACGTAAGGAAAAAGAAGAAATGACGGAACTTTTATGGCTGTTCGCCGGTTTGATATGTGGTGCCGGTGTTGTTTTTTTGTGGACGAAGGCGCGTATGTCTTCCCTGCAAACCCTGTTGCAGGTCCGTGAGGAAGAGATGGAAAAACGCCGGAGCGAGATGGAAGAATCAGTTGAACGGCAGTCGCAGGATTTCAAGGAACGCGAAGAACGCATGGAGAACCATTTGGCAGCGTTGCAGGAACGGTGCGAGGCGCTGAATCGCGAGAACAAAGGGCTGGCTGCCGACAAGCAGACGTTGGAAAAAGAATTGGTGTTGGTGCGCGAACAGATGGTGCGCGAGGGCGAAGAGCGCAACCGCCGTTTCAAGGAACAACTGAATCTCATGCAAGAGCAGTTGCAGAACGCTACCCGTGAAATATTGGGACAGCGTACCCGTGAACTTTCGCAGCAGAACACGGTGCAGATGACGGCTATCATAGACCCGCTGAAAGAGACCATCCGGGAAATGCGTACGGCCATGGACAGCAGCCGCGACACGCATAATAAGAATACGGCTTCACTGGAGAAAGCCATCGAGGAAGTGATGAGGCGTACGCGTGAAATCGGGGCTGAGGCTGACAAGCTGGCTTCGGCGTTGCGCAACGAGAACAAGGTGCAAGGGAATTGGGGCGAGTTGATTCTGGACGAGTTGCTGGAAAGCCAAGGGCTGAAGGAAGGCATACATTACGAGAAGCAGGTGACCCTACGCGACCGTGCCGGTAAAGCCATCCTGAACGAAGAGTCCGGGAAGCGGATGATTCCCGATACCATTCTGCATTATCCCGACGGAAAAGATGCGGTAATCGACTCCAAGGTGTCGCTTACGGCTTTTGTGGACTATCAGAACGCCGAGACGGACGACGCGCGTGCCGAAGCCCTACAGCGGCATGTCAGGAGCGTACGGCAGCATGTGGCCGAATTGGCCCGCAAGGATTACAGTGCGTACATCAAGTTGCCGCGTCAGGCTTTGAATTACGTCATCATGTTCGTACCCAACGAAGGGGCGCTCCAGTTGGCGTTGGCAGAAGCACCGGAGTTGTGGCGTGAGGCATTCTCCAAAGGGGTGTTCATCACCGGTGAGCAGAATCTTACGGCGGCACTCCGCATTATCCAGATAGCCTGGACCCAAATGCAACAGGCTCAGAACCAGGAGGCCATCTACGATACGGCTCGGATGTTGCTCGACCGCGTGGCCGATTTTATCGGCCATTTCGAGACGGTGGGACAGAAGTTGCAAGATGCTTCGTCCTCCTTTACCAAGGCTGCCGACAAGCTGAAGGACGGGCGGTTGAGCGTGGTGGGAGCTGCCAACAAACTTATCAAGTTGGGTGCCAAGGCCAGTGCCAAGAAGGTGATTCCCGAGGAGAACGAACCGTGGCACGGAGTGGAAGGAACGGCGGAGACGGGTGCGAACCTCCCGGGGTGACTCTTTTTGCGACTTTGATTTAAGATAGGTCTTTCGTGGTTTTGCTGTCTTTTTGATAGTAAAACCACGTTTTTTGTTTTGTGCATGCCCTGAAACCATGCAGGTTTTAGAGGGAGTTTAGATCGTTTTTGAATACAATTTTTAGCGTTTCCGGTAGATTTTTTTTGTCTTTTTAAGTCTAAATGCGTTTCAATCTCAAGCGAATGATTTTCCGTTTGGCTGAGAAAACATATTTTTTCTCCGCATGTCGTTTGAGAGCTGTCCTCATGTTGGGCCGGAATATGCCAGAAAACGAAGCGTGGACAAGCTTTTCCGGTTCGTTTTTACGCTATTTGAAGTGCTTCCGTTCGCAAAAAACGGATGTCAAAATGGCATGTAAATCCGCTTTGCGCTTCCTCGCCCTCCGGCCGTTTGCGTTACGTCTTGCTTTCCGGCGGTGCAGGATGTAGCCCGAAAGCCTTATGGGCTGTCAGATTGCCTTTTCGCAACCCCGTGAGAATCCCGTATTTCCGTAGACTTCCGTATCGGGGCGTAAATAACGGATTCTCGTGGAGTCCGGTTTGACTTTTTGACAGGATTAAATGACTTCTTTCCTCTTTGCGGTTAAAGCGAATTGGTCGGAAGAAGTCTTGACCAGTTCGAATCCTAAGTTTTTCAAAAGGTCGTTGATTTCATATTTAAGGTTACTTATTTTCCGTTTGGATGCCGGCGAACCGTCGAAGAAATTCTCATTGAATACGGTATTGAGTTCCGTGAATGAGATTTCGTGTGTGGGAGCTTTAAGGAGATAATCCAGTAAGGTCGCCACTTGGCGGCGGCTTGGGCGGGTCGTGCCGTCTATGGTGATTTCGTTGGTATAACGGTTCACCCGTATTTTTTTGAATTCGCATTCCGATGTGTCGGCTATCATGTCGCTCAGTTCCGGATGGAGTTTTTGCTGATGGCGGAAATACCATACCAGCATGGCGACAACCAGGCATAAGCAAATGAAGGCTATCCCCATCCAGTAATAGGCGTGGAAAATCAGGTTTTGCGTAAACTTCACGGCAGACGAGGGCAAAGTTCCATTGTCGCAGTAGGCATCCCATTTCATGCAATGGTGCAGGCTGACGGTGGCTCCGATGACAGCCGTAAGGATTAAGGCGATGCCTAATGATACAATAAAGGTAAGTTTGTGTTTCATGTTTTGCATTCGATGTATAGATTAATGTCTTACAAATTTAAAAGTTTAGTTTGAGAAATCAAAGCAACCGGGAGTTTTTTTGGTGAATGAAATCCGGAAAAAACATTCGGATGCTGAAAAAGAAAAAATAAACGTTACTTTTAGCGTTTTCTTTAAGCGTTGAATATCAGTGATTTGATATTTTCTGATATTATTTGATACCGGATCTGATAAGATTTGATAACGAAAAGTTGTTTATATTGTTTCTGTTGCGTTACTTTGTAGGACTTGGTTACTTCAATAAAGATGTGAGACTATGAAGTGTGGCTTTTTAGGATTAATGGTGATGTGCTGGGTCGGACTGCAATCCTATGCCCAAGGTCCGGGCTTTTGGATAAATCGCTCACGCTCGGCAGACTTCGGGCAAGCTCGGTCTGCGCTTGCTTATTCGCGATTTTCGCAGTTTGAAGGTCTCGATACCCTTTACCGTAAGGTGAAAGGTTTCGGGGTGGGCTTGCCGCAGGAAAAGGCGTATCTCCATTTGGACAACACCTGCTATTTCCTCGGCGATACCATTTGGTACAAAGGGAAGTGCCACGGTTCGCCTTTACAACAACAGCAAGCGGACGGCTGTCAGTGTCGAGGCTGTGGGCGTTACGGACAGCGGGCGGTATATGCAATATAACAGTGTGCGGTAAACAAACGAAGTGGTATGAGTATCAAAAAGAGAACAATATGAGGAATTCAATATTCATTAAAATGCAGGCTTTTTTTCTTGCTTGCATGTTGCCTGCCTTTTTATTTGGAAAAGGTGAGGTCGTCTACACCTGTTTGCAGTCTCTGTATTCCAATAATGCAGGAGGATGGAATATCGAGAAGGTCGTATTGTCCGATACGGCTACGGTGGTGAGTTTTTCCGTAAGTTTCAAACCTTATTCTTGGATTCAAATGGCTTCGAGCACTTATTTGAGTGACGAGAAAGCTGTGGAGTATCCCGTAAGAAAGGCTGTAGGACTGACGCTGGACGAGAAGTTCTACATGCCTAAAAGCGGAAAGACGGAGTTTCAGTTGATTTTTGCCCCTATGCCCAAAGATACGAAGATATTCGATATGATAGAAGGGGACGGACGTGACATGGCATGTTGGTACGGACTGCATGATGCCAAGTCGAAAGTGAAGATGCCTGTGGCTCGGGAAGAAGTGGATGCAGAAGAAGTGGGGGAAAACATGTTCCGGACAGGCAAGGCTGTGGTACGGGGCAAGATAGAAGGTTACAAACCTGGGTGGGGATATGGTATTGTGGCGGTGACCGACAATACGTTGGGAAGCCGTCCCGAAAACACATCGTCTACACTGATTCGCTCGGATGGCACTTTTTGCATAGAGTGGCTCTTGGAGCATCCCATGTGGGACGAACTGAAGCCAGGGTATGGGCCGGACATTCCAGTCTATGTGCGTCCGGGCGACACGCTCGACTTGGTGATAAAGGCGAAGGGTGAGGGGATTGAGTCTGTAGAATACACCAGCAGTAATCCCAAAGGATGTTATGAGAATTTGCTGAAATGCAAGATGCCGGAAGTCTATGCCGAATGGGAGTGTAAGGGAGAGATTTGGAAGACGCTTACCGATGAGGAGTTTTGGGCTATGACGAAGGAGACAATGGAAACGGGAAATCGGCTTTGTGATTATTTTGTATGGAAATACGGGCTGTCTCCATGGGAGGCACATTTCCTGAAAGCCCGGCAGCAGGTGGCGGTGGTAATCAACCAGACCGTATTGGCCAACTGGATGCTGTCGAGCCGGTATGGCTATTATCCACCGAATGAGGAACTGCGGAGGGATTTTTACGAAGGCAATGATTATTCCTTATACAAAGTGTTGAATGAGATGCCCACGGACGACCCGTCCATGTCCTTTATTCCTTATTTTCGCGCAATGGTGTCACGGATGAAGGACATGCAGCCCATGACGGATGCTTGGTCTTTGGCTTCGATGGGAGACGTGGACTGGTCGGATGTGGAGGGACAACGGTTGATGGATAGCTTACAAGTGGAAGCACTTCGGGGTGTCATGGGGTTCAAGGAGATTCCTTATTTGGTTCAAGCTTATCTCGTTAACAAAGTCTGTGACTTGCCCGACTTCCTGACTCCGGAAGGACGGAAAGAAATTGTGGAGTATAGGGCAGCTTGCCTCACGAATCCTTATTTGAAAAGGAAAATATGGAATTTGGCTTCCGACTATGCCCAGCCGCTTCCGGCTACAACGAAGTTGGAGGGAAAGGCACTTGAGATATTGCAGCCGATTGTGGACAAATATAAAGGGAAATATGTGCAGATAGAATGGATGAAACCCGGAAAAAGCGGTTTTGATTTCGTGAATAACCGGATGGTCAATTTGATACCCGACTTCCGGAACCATAAAGATTTGCAGTTCGTATTTTTGTTCAGTGCCAATACTTGTACGAAAGAGGAGTTCGAGCAATTTGTGAAAGCGTATTTGCCGGGTGAACCCTGTTATTGGTTGGATTTTGAAGAAAGCAGTATTTTGCGCGCACAACTTCTACTTCCTAATTATATAAAAGATATTACGTTGAACCGAGAAGGGGAGGTGTTGTCTACACCGCTTTATACAGCGGATGAGAGGCAGTTCCGTCGGAGTTTACGTGAATTATTAGAAAAAGAAGAATGATGAATAGGAAAAAATTCTTGTGGTTGATGGCAGCATTACTGCCGACCACGCTATTGGGAAAAGGTGAAGTGGTCTACACCCGTTTGCAGTCCTTCTATTCCAATGCGGGGATGGTGACCATAGACAAGGTGGTGCTGTCCGATACGGCCACGGTCATGTATTGCACGGCGAAAGGGAAAATCAACTCTTGGTTTCAATTCGTACCGTCCACGTACCTGAGCGATGAAGAGGATGCGCGTTATCCCGTGAAGGGGGCTGTGGGGCTGACCTTGGGCGAGAAATGCTATATTCCGAAAGCCGGGCAGTTGGAGTTCCGTTTGCTCTTTGAACCGATGCCGGAGGACACGAAGATATTCGACCTGATAGAGGGGACGGAAAAGGATATGTTCCGCATCTATGGCATCCACGATGCCAAGGCCAAGGTAAAGATTCCGGAGGCCAAAGAAGAGATAGACGCGGAAGAGACCTCCGAGAAGATGTTCCGAAAAGGAAAGGCCGTGGTGCGCGGCAAGATAGAGGGCTATTCCCGGGATTGGAACAAGGGCGTTTTGCTTTTTGATGTCAGTTTCTTGGGGCAAGGGAGGGTAGTGCCTTTTCCCATAAGTCGGCCTTGCACGGCTTTGGAACCGGACGGGACATTCTATGCGGAACTTTCTTTGGATCATCCTATATGGGCAGATATGGTGTTGGGAGGCGAAAATACGGCTGTTCCTTTCTATGTCCGTCCTGGTGATACGCTTGACATTACCGTGAAAGGAATGTTGGAAAAGGATGTGACAGTGGACTACGCCAGTAGCCATCCGAGAGGCTGTTATGAGAACTTGTTGAAGCATCAGTACGTGCCGGTCATCTATTACGGATGGGAACGTTTGTCGGATTATGGACGGAACTTGGACACTGAATATTTCTTGAAGAATGTGGACGAGAGTGTAGCGGAAAACATGCGGCTTTGCGACTATGTGGCATGGAAGTACAAGCTTTCTCCATGGGAGACGCACCTTTTGAAAAACCGTCAAAGGTTTGAATTGACAGACCGTTATTTGTTCATGGCCAGTCGGTTGTTCGAAGAAAAGGTAGAACGTCCGAGAAAATATCCTGTGGAAAAAGAAGACTATGTAGGTTATGATTATTCTGCCTATAAGGTGTTAAACATTCTTTCTTTGGATGATCCGTCGCTTTCTTTCTTGCCTTATAGTTTAGGATATCCTCCGTCCATCAGTATGACATATATGATGGCTTTTCTTGATATGTATGCTTTTTGGGATAATTCTTCTGAAACAGAACCTTTGGACTATGCGAAAGTAGAAATCGAAAAAGACAGTCTTCAAGTGAAAACGTTGCGTGAACTGACCGGTACAGAGGGGACTCCTTGGGCTGTGCAAGCCTATCTCACCCAAAAAATGACTGGTTTACAAGGGGAATGGAGCATAGGCCAACGCGAAAAGTTGGCAGACTTCTTGTCATCTTCCTATCTGACTTACCCCTACTTCAAGGAGAAAATAAAGGAATTGAACCGTTTGGCCGGGGTTTCCTCTTCATGGGTCTATGAAATGCCGGAGGAGAAAGGCCGCCGTGAGATGGAATCTATTTTAAATAGGTATAAGGGGCGGTATGTGCAGGTGATTTGGCTTTCTGACCCGAATGAGGATTGGGGCTTCTGTTCCAATTCATCCGTGAAGAACATTATGGCCGATCATGAAAGTTTTCCGGACTTGCAAATCATCGCGATAGTCAATAGGGAGGCGTATTCAGATGAAAACAGGTTCGCGCAAATAAGGAAAGAGTTGTCTGCACCAGTGGTTCATATTGAGGACAGCGAAAGTTACCTCAAACAACAGGAGTTGTTCCATTTCTACAGCAGTGGCAAGCAGATGACTTTCGACCGCAACGGGTTGGTTTTCAAACAACCGCTTGACATGAAAAACGAAACGATGTTCCGTGACCGGTTCCGTCGTATATTGAAAGCGGAAAAAGAGATGCAATGATGGCAATGGAGGAAAACAGTGACCGTGTTGGGAAATGCGTTTCCAAAGGAAAGCAGATGGCAGACGGGACAGGCATTTACTTTTACTTGTTCCTGTGCTTGTTTGCCGCCTGTTTTTTTCCTCCGGTGAGAGGCTTTTCAGAGGAATGGCTAAGGCCGAAATGGGTCTTGGCCGAAACAACAGGGCTGTTGGTGCTTTTGACATTAGGAATACAGGTGCTTGTGGCCTGCAAGCATCGGAATCCCGGATGGCGGGTTCTTTTGCGGTGGGGACGTGTAGAGGACGCGTTTTGTGAAGCTTTGGTGGCCGTGGCCTTTATGGAAGCGGTGTACGCAATAGGCCGGATGTATCGGGACGGGCAAGGAATGCCGGCATCCGGCACGTTCGATAACCCTGCCGGATTGGCTTTCTGTCTTTGTGCCGCCTTGCCTTTCCATGTCTGTTTATGGCAAAGGTGGACGAGGAGGATTGGGTATCGTGTTGCCCTTGCTGTGAGTGGTCTGGCCGTTTGGGTTGCCATATTGTGCACGGAGTCCCGCACCGGATGGATTTGCTTGGCGTTGTATGCCGCTTTGTGGTTGCAAAAACAGTGGAAAGGTCATCGTACGATGAAACTGACGATTCTGGCGGTATTGGCTGCTGGTTTGGCCTGGAGTATTTCGGTTGTCAAGACGGATTCTACTAATGGTCGCCGTTTCATATTGGAACGTTCATGGGAACTGGTTCAGGCACACCCTTTTGCCGGATACGGATCCGGTGGCTTCCTGCGTGAGTATATGCCCCAGCAGGCCGATTACTTCAGACGGCACGCTGATAGCGGATATGCGTGGTTGGCCGGCGAGGTGTATCATCCGCTGAACGAATTCGTATGGGTATGGATTGAGTTCGGTTTGCCGGGAATATTATTGTTATTGGGGGCTTTGGCTTGGCTTTTGGCCGGATTGTTCCGGAGGCGCGACATCTTTTCCCGTATGCTGGCCGTTTCTTTATGTGCAAGCGTTATTTTTGCCATGTTTTCCTATCCGTTGAAATATCCGTTGGCTTCCGTAATAGGCATAGTGGCTATGTGGCGCGTGTGTGCCGGTATGTCAGGACGGATAAAGATGAATGAGTGGGGTTGGCGTTGGGTAGGCATGGCCGGAGTCGTGGTGTCGGTTGTGGCGTTGATAAAGGTGTCCGTTGCCTATTCCTATGAATATGAATGGAGCCGGGTGGCTCGCTGTGCCTTGCACGGGCATTCCCGTGAAATGATGCCACGGTATGCGGATTTGTATAGGCATTACCATCGCGATGCTTCTTTCTTGTATAACTATACGGCAGAACAGTTCTATGCCGGGCAGTATGAGGAGGCACTGAAGACAGCTAAAGAATGCAGGGCGTTATGGCCGTCTTATAATTTGTCCCTTCTGACCGGAGACATCTGTCGGGCAGCCGGAAAGTATGGCGAAGCCGTGCAATATTATGTACAGGCTCATTGGGTGTGTCCGGTGAGGTTTGCTCCCTTGGAAGGTTTGTATTATGCTTATAAATCAGGGAACCGACCGCTTATGGCAGATTCGGTAGCTAACGTAATTTTCCGGAAGAAGATAAAGGTGGATTCCCGGGATGTCCAACGGATTAAAAAGGAAATATTGGAGGATATGCGGCACGGTGAAAAGATGGTGCCGTGAGACGGAATAGATGAAAAAGGTATGAAACTCATGAAAATGAAAAATACAGTTGTTTTAATGATAGTGGTCGTAGCTGTTGCCACGATTGTTGCAGTGTTTTCAGCCGTCAGTTGTTCGGAACACACGGATAAGGAACATGTCCGTGATATGGTTTTAGCTGAAAATCCCGGGTTAAAGGGCATATTGGAATTATACCAAGAAGATTCTTTGAAATATGAGGCCGCTTTGTTTCTGATAGACAATATGGGATATTACCAAGGGGCAGACAGTGGCGAACTGAACTCCATGTACAAAGCATACGAAATATTCAGCACGGGACGCTATACTTACCGGCAAGCATTGGATTCGGCCGCGAAGCTTTGCGGAAAGCCCAAGAATGTGAAAGACATCGTATGGAAGGCAGATGTGGATATGGATCCCGGATTTTTGGTATCCAATATAGAGTGGGCTTTCAAAGTATGGAGGGAACAGCCATGGGGGAAAAACGTTTCATTCGAACAATTCTGTGAGTATATACTGCCTTACCGTATTGGAAACGAAGAATTGATTCCATGGCGGGAAAAATTATATTACCAGTTCATGCCTATTATCGAGAAGTACAAGAATGACCCTCAAATAGAGAACCCCACATTTGCCGCCCACATTGTTTTGGACAGTTTGCTCCGGGCACCTTTCTATTTTACGGGCGAGATGGCGACGAGCGTACGTATCGGACCGAGGATTGCGGACTGGCGAGGTGGAAGTTGTCTGGATTTGTGCGACATGTTGGTATACATTTACAGGGCGTTGGGAATCCCTTGTGGCATAGAGGAACTTCCGATGCGTGGGAACAACAACGCACCGCATTTTTGGAATTTCCTTGTTGACCAGCATGGGCAGACTTGGTATTTTTCTATGTTTTATTGGTGGCATCGCCTGCTGAAAGCCGAAGTGTATGCAGATGTCTATGGAAAAGTGTTCAGGCAACGGTTCAGCCTGAACAGAGATATGATGGATTCATTGCGGATGCCGTTGGACAGTGTGCATCCTGTATTCCGCTATCCTTTTTTTGAGGATGTCACCCGTCTGTATGCTACGGACAAGGCTTTTACTTTATCCGTAGGGAAACAGCATCTTGCCAGAGATATAAGGGCAGGAGAAGTAGTTTATATTTGTATGTCTGACCGTTATGCTTGGAAACCTGTGGGATGGACAAGATATGACGGTTCCAATGCTGTCTTTAAGGATTGTCACGGAGGTACCATTTACTGTTTGGCGGTTTATGACGCGGCTAATGACAAGTTGGCTCCGGTGTCTTCACCTTTCAGCGTTGGTCAGGAGAACGGGAAAATGGAGTTTTATGATGTGCAGGAAGAAACGGAAGATGTCGTTCTGCTGAGTAAATTCGGAATGCTTGGGGAGTTCTTTTTAGGACGGATGGTCAATGGGGTATTTGAGGGCAGCAATTCGCCTTCTTTCAAACAAAAAGATACGTTGTTCCTGATTCGTGCGACTCCGGACAGACTTTGCACAGTGGTAAAAACAGGTTCTTCCAAAGCATATCGTTATGTAAGGTATTACGGTCCGGCTGGTGGTTACGGGAATATCTCTGAGGCCGGATTCTATTCGTCTGTGAATGACACAATGCCGTTGGCCGGAAAAATATTGGGGCCGGAAGACGGTGCAACAGGCGACCATTCTTATTTCAATGTGTTCGACGGGCATACGGATACATCGTATGATTATCCTTTCGCTGATGGAGGATGGGCCGGACTTGATTTGGGCGAGCGAAAGCATATAGGGAAAATTGTCTATACGCCCCGTAATCGGGATAATTTTGTCCGTAAAGGAGATTTGTATGAGCTTTTAGTTTGCCGTGAGGGAACGTGGGTTCCGTTTGCCCGGCAAATAGCTACGGCTGATTCTTTACTTTTCCAGGGAGTGCCGAAACATGCGCTTTTGTTACTTCGCGACTTGAGTCGGGGAGAAGCGGAACGGTTGTTTGAGTATAAAGACGGTAAACAAGTGTATTGGTGAGTGGGTGGATTATGAAATTACTCCCTGCCGGCCTGCTTGTGCCGACAGGGAGTGTTCCTTTTCAAGAAGGGATTTTTATGAACGTTTGCTGCCATCGGGATTGTAAACCAGAATGAGATCTATCGGTTCGCGATCCAATTCGATGCGGTAGTAGATGCCTGTTTCCGCCCCGTTGGGATATTCAATGCGGTCTACATCGTCCTCACGTGGGTTGAACGTGTAACCTTCCTGCGTGAAGCTGTTGACTACGGCTTCCGGAACGGATGTCCATGCCATATCCTCGAATTCAGTGAACAACCATTGGTAATTCGTGTCCACGTGCATGTCTGCCTCTGCATTGTTCAGCCACAGTTGTATTTCGTAGCCTTTTGCAGTACGGTTCATTTCAATAATGTTGGCACCGGGATATTTGGCCGCTACCATTTGGGTGATTGCCGTGGGTATCTGTGCCGAAGGGTCGGATCCACTTCCCGGGTGTTGGCTTCCGTCCGCATTGTAATAAAGTATGATGTCTGTAGGCTCACGGTCCAATTCGATGCGGTATTGTACGGCCGTTTCCGCCCCGTTGGGATATTCAATGCGGTCCACATCGTCTTCACGTGGGTTGAACGTGAATCCGTCTTGCGTGAAGCTGTTGACTACGACCTCCGGAACAGATGTCCAGGCAATGTCTTCGAACTCCGTATAAAGCCATTGGTAGTTGAGGTCGAGGTGCATGTCCACTTCTCTGTTGTTCAGCCACATTTGTACTTCATATCCTTGGTAGGTACGTTCGACTTCCACGATTTGTGCTCCCGGATAACGGCTTTCTACCGTTTGGGTGATGTGTGGGTCATTCCGAAAGTTGTAGTCGTCCTCATCGTCGTCTTTACATGCGGTCATAACCGGGGCGAGCAATAAGATGAAAAGCCCCCATTTCCATATATTCTTTCTCATTTTGTTTTGGTTTTTGTAAAAGGTTTATATTCTTGTGAAAATCTCATCTTTCAGTCAATCTCACGGATATTGAATTTACGGTCGAATTTGAGTTCTACATCGTTGGTGAGCTCCACTTCGTACTTACGACTGTCTTTTTCTATTTTGGTGATTTTCTCTCCGGGGAACATCTCGTTCACTTGTTTCTTGATTTCCTTCGGTATGAAAAAAGCCGGGACTTCAGACCTTTTGCCGTCTACTTCCGTCCAATCCCCTTTGCTGTCGAAGGAGACTTCCGTACCATTGACAAGCTGTACGTCGTAAGTGGTAGATTTGAACCAGTCTTTGTCTATTTTGATATACGAGACTTTGGTATGGGCAAATTGCTGCTTTAAAATCGTACGTGCCGGGGCGGGCAGTTCGTTTAAATTGCGGGTGATGACATCGTTGTCGGCGCAAGCGGTCGTTACGATGACAATCCCTAAAATCAATATGGCAAAAATCTTTCTCATAATGGTAATTCCTTTTAATGGTTAGTAATGCTATTGTAACCGCAAAGTAAATACCTGATTCTGGAAAGATTTGGGATTTGTGCTTTTCGTTTTAGGGCTTTGCAACTTTTAACACGAAATGATGTCGTCCGTCATGATAGTATGTGAGGGAGAGATGGTACAGGTCGGCAATGGATTGGGCGATAGACAGTCCCAGTCCGGTCGATTCTTTTTGTCCGCTATGCCCCTTGTAGAAGCGTTTGAACATTTGTCGTTCGTCGAGGGCTTGGTTCCCGTCGTTGACGATTTCAATCCGGGTGGAATGGATGAGTATGTCCACACGTCCGTGTTCGGGGCTATGTATGATGGCATTTTTGATGAGATTGGTCAGTAAAGTATGAGCCAGCGATTCGTTCATCCTGATACGGCAGTCTTCCGTGTCCGACAAGTGATAGTCCAGTTCTTTTTCTTCGTATAAGTCCGATAACAGTTCGAGAATCTTTCGGACGTGTGGGTTCATATCCACTTCAGTTACTTCCTCGAATTGCCGGTTTTGGATACGCGAAAGCAGGAGCAGGGATTTATTGAGCTGTATGGCACGGTGCAGGCTACGGAACATGTCGTCGATATTTTTCAGTACCTCTTCATCGAGATTCTCATGTTCGGCCAATAACTCCAGCTTGCCGTTGATGACGGCCAACGGGGTTTGCAGTTCATGAGAGGCGTTTTCGATGAATTCCTTTTGTTCCCGGTATGCTTTTTCTGCCCGTTCGTGCATTTCAAGGGCAGCACGGTTCAGGGTACGGAACTCCCGAATACGGCAATCCGGATTCAGATAAGGTGCCGGGTGTCCGGGTGATACGTTTTCAAGCCATTCCAATAAACGGTCGAGCGGGCGGAACACGGACTTCAGGATAAGGCGTGTGCTGAAGATGATGCAACAAAGCAATGCGATGTAGAGTGCGACGAGATATTTGAATATGGCGGCTATCAAATCGTCCCGTTCCAAAGTGGAGAGTCGGAGTTCCAGTTCATAATATTTCAGGTCGGTGGCCATGAAGCAGGACTTCATGATACGTACGGGTTCATACTCATCTTCAGTCTCGATATATACCGTACCGTCGTAGTACCGGTCGCGATAGTGCTCGACCTCTTCCGTGGTAAGCGGACGGATGCTGTAACTGTGTATGATTTTGTCCTCGGTATCTAAAAGAGTAGAGTCCGCCAGGATTTTCCCCACAATAATATCCCGGTAATTGGCCAGGGCATCGTCGGTCTCGTCCATCACTTCGTCGATGACGGTGTAATAGAAAAAGGTACCCCACCCGCCCAGTAACAAGAACAGGAGGAAAGAGAGGTTGAAGTGGGTATAGCGTAATAACTTCATGGTCGGGGTATGGGGAGTTTACGGCATGTCGAATGCCAATTTGTAGCCGAAACCGTAAACGGCTTTTATTTCTGCTTGTGTGCCGGCTGCTTTCATCTTTTTCCTCAAATTCTTCACCTGGGAATAAATGAAGTCGAGACTGTCCGCCTGGTCGATGTGGTCGCCCCATACAGACTCTGCCAATGCCATACGGTTGATGAGGCGGTTGGGATTGCTGATGAAATAATACAGCAGGTCGAACTCCTTGCGGTTGAGGTTCAGTTCGTTCCCGTCCACGGTCGCTTTGCGCGTGTCGGGGACTAAAGTCAGGTTACCCAGTACGATACTGGTGTCTCCTCCGGCTTTTTTCCTGCGCAACAAGGATTTTACCCGTGCGTTAAGCTCGGCCAGATGGAATGGTTTGGCCAAATAATCGTCGGCCCCGAGGTTAAGCCCCTCCACCTTGTCCTCAATGGAGTCTTTGGCCGAGATGATGATGACGCTTTCCTGTTTACGCATCCGTTTGAGATGGGCCAGGACGGAAAGTCCGCTTCCGCCGGGCAGCATGATGTCCAGCAAGATACAGTCGTAATCGTAATCGTTAACCTTTTCCATGGCAGAGGCATAGTCTTCCGCACACTCCACGATGAACTTTTCGCGCGTGAGGTACTCCCTGACGGTATTCCGCAACTCCTCTTCGTCTTCAATCAGCAGGATCTTCATGGCTGTTCCGTATCGGATGGATTGTCGATGGGTAATCTGTCTTTCTTCCGGTAACCTGTGCTGTTGAGGATAGCCACTAAATCACCGTTTTCTTGGCAGATTCTTACCTCTATATAAGGAATGCGCGGGTGGTGGTGTATCTCACGGGCCTCTGCGTAAAGCCATCCGGCAGACACGGCTTTCAAGAAGTTGATATTGGCGCTTAAAGACAATGTTACCTGTGCATAGCTGTTGGCTACGGCGGCAAAAGCCAAGTCGGCCAACGTGAAAAGGGCACCGCCTTGGCAGACCCCGGCAGCATTGAGGTGGGCAGGGGTGACTTCCATTCGGGCTTTGGCATATCCCGGACGGATGTCAAGTATCTCGACACCGGCCGCCCGGGCAAACCGGTCGTTCTTTAATAATTCGGATAATGTCATACTATAGTTGGATAAAAATGTCAGGCGAAAGTTTTTCGTATTTCTTCCCAGTGTTCGCAAAGCGATTGCATGGAAGGGAACAACAAGTCGGCACCGGCATCAATCAGCACTTCGTCGGGCAGCGGTCCCGTATTGACGGCGATGGTGAAGATTCCGGCAGATACTCCGGCTTGTACCCCCAAGGGAGCATTTTCCACCACAAGGCCTTCCCACGGTTGTATACCGGCTTTTTGCAGTCCCATGAGGTAGGGTTCGGGGTTGGGCTTGCCGTATTTCACATCAAAACTGGTCACCATCAGGTCGCGCCGGAATACGTCCGGGAAATTATGATTCAGCCGGTCGATGAGGCTGACCTGCCCCGACCCGGTGACGACCATGGGGGTGAAGCCATCGGCCTTTACCTTTTTCAGCAACTCGTAAGCGCCCGGCATCCGTGGGGCTTCCGGACAACGGCTGAACACGTCGGACTTGGCTTTATAGATGGTTTGCTTCTCCTCTTCGGTAGCCCGGCGTCCCCAATCACGTTGTGCCAGCAGATCGATGGTTCCGCCGCCCGTACGTCCTTCGTGCATGTAGGCTTCTTCGGGCGTGATATGCAGGCCGAACTGCGTCATGGCATGGCTCCAGGAATAAGCATGGTTGGGCATGGAGTCGAAGAGAACCCCGTCCATATCAAAGAGCACGGCTTTAAGGCGCGTCGCCCCAAAGCCGTGCTTCATTAAATATTTGTCTTTTTCTGCTTCGAACATGGGCTTATTTGTTTAAGCGTGCGCGGATGGCTTCACTTTCTTTTTCGTAACCCGGTTTGTTCAGCAGGGCGAACATGTTCTTCTTGTAGGCTTCCACGCCCGGCTGGTTGAAGGTATTTACCCCCAAGAGGTTACCGCTGATGCCGCAGGCTTTCTCGAAGAAATAGATGATTTGTCCCAAATAATACTCGTTCAACACAGGGACACTCAGGCGCATGTTGGGCACACCGCCGTCCACGTGAGCCAGTTGCGTACCCAGTTCGGCCATCTTGTTCACTTCGTCCACACGCTTTCCGGCCAGGAAGTTCAGGCCGTCCAGATTTTCGTCGTCCGAAGGGAAGAGCACCTTATGGTTGGGTTGCTCGATGCTGATGACGGTCTCGAAGATGGTACGTTCGCCGTCCTGAATCCATTGTCCCATGGAATGAAGGTCGGTGGTGAAATCTACGGCAGCCGGGAAAATACCTTTTTGATCCTTTCCTTCCGATTCTCCGTACAACTGTTTCCACCATTCGTTCAGGTAGTGCAACTTAGGCTGGTAGTTTACCAGAATTTCTATTTTCTTGCCTTCGGCATATAAAGCGTTGCGGCAGGCAGCATATACGGCCGAGGGGTTTTCCATGAAAGGTACGTCCACGGCAGTTGCTTTTTCCATGTCGGCGGCACCGGCCACGAGTTGTGCGATGTCGAAACCGGCCACGGCAATAGGCAGCAAGCCTACGGGAGTGAGTACGGAGAAACGTCCGCCCACATTGTCGGGGATGATAAAGCTCTTGTATCCTTCCTTGTCAGCCGTGGTACGGGCGGCACCTTTTTGGGCATCGGTTACGGCCACGATGACTTTGCGGGCCATGTCCTTGCCGCGTTGGTCTTCGCATTGCTTTTTCAGCAGGCGGAAAGCCAAAGCCGTTTCGGTGGTCGTGCCGCTCTTGGAAATATTGATGACACCGAATTTCTTGTCGGCCAGGTAAGCGCACATTTCGGCCAGATAGTCTTCGCCGATGTTGTTTCCGGCAAACAGGATGACCGGGTTCTTCTTATCGTTCAGCAACCATTGGAAACTGTTGCTCAGGGCTTCGATGACGGTGCGTGCGCCAAGGTAGCTTCCGCCGATGCCGGCTACTACGACCACTTCGCAGTTCTCGCGGAGCACCTGTGCCGTGGCGTTCAGTTCACCGATGAAATCGGGAGTAATGGAAGACGGCAAGTGCAGCCAACCTAAAAAGTCGTTACCCGGACAAGTGCCGTTTTCCAACGCTTCCTGTGCGGCCTTCACCTTCGGTTCGTATGCCGCGATGGCATCGGCCTGAAGGAACTGAGTTGCTTTTGTGATGTCTAATTGAATATTCTTCATCTTTTTACGCTATTAAAAAACAATAATGAGTTATCGGAATGAATCGGTGAGCAGTTTTATCTCGATGCTCGGCGAGATACGTTCGTAGAGGATATTATATACGGCGTCCAGAATCGGCATGTTGACATGGAGGCACTTGTTGATGTCCTTCATACATTTGGTGCCGTAATACCCCTCGGCTATCATTTCCATTTCTATTTGTGCGCTTTTCACACTGTACCCCTTGCCTATCATGGAACCGAACACCCGGTTGCGACTGAAGTTGGAATATCCCGTGACGAGAAGGTCGCCCAGATAGACCGAATCGATGATATTCCGTTCAATGGGGTGTACAATCTTGAGAAAACGGTTCATTTCCTGCGCTGCGTTGGACATGATGACCGACTGGAAGTTGTCTCCATACTTCAGGCCGTTGCAGATACCCGCCGCGATGGCATAGACGTTCTTCAACACCGAAGCGTATTCGATGCCGATGACGTCGTCGCTGATTTTGGTCTTGACATATTCGCTGCTGATCATGTCGGCAAAGTTTTGCGCCTTTTCCAAGTCGGCGCATCCCACGGTCAGATAAGTAAGCCGTCCCAAAGCCACTTCTTCCGCATGGCTCGGTCCCCCCAAAACGGCCAGATTCTCGTCGGGCACGCTATACACCTGATGAAAATATTCCGAGCAGACCAGGTTTTCGTCGGGCACGATACCCTTGATGGCCGTGACGATGAATTTATCGCGCAGGCGCGTCTTGAGTTTTTTCAGATGGCTCTTTAAATAAGGAGAGGGGGTGACGAAAATCAAAGTATCCGTTTCTTCCACTATTTTATTGATGTCGGCAGAGAAGTGGATGCGGTTCACGTCGAAATGTACGCTGGTCAGGTAAGCCGGATTATGTCCCAAGCGGCGGAATTCCTCGATGCGGTCTTCCCGTCGCATGTACCAATGGATGGAATCGTTTCGCTCCAACATCATCTTGGCGATGGCGGTAGCCCAGCTACCGCCCCCCATGATGGCTATGGTTCCACAATTTCCCATGTTTTCCGGTTGTTATATTTTGGCAATCCACTCGGCCACGTCGTTGACGGATGGCTTTTCGATGTCGAGTTTGTATTTCTTGATGACCTCTCCCACCTGTTGCTGTAGCTTTTGCGGATTGACTTCCTTCATGTCGCTTACCAGATTATATCCGGCTTTTTGCAATACGGGCACGAGTGCCTCGGCCACGCCGATGGCAGCGTATTTGTCGGCACTGTCCTTGGGTATTTTCTTTTCAGGACGCATTTGCGGGAAGAAGAGAACCTCTTGAATCGTGGTCTGGCCCGTCATGAGCATGACCAGACGGTCGATGCCGATACCGATACCGCTGGTGGGGGGCATGCCATATTGCAAGGCACGCAGGAAATCCTGGTCGATGAACATCGCTTCGTCGTCGCCCTTCTCGCTCAGGCGCATCTGTTCGATGAAACGCTCTTCCTGATCTATCGGGTCGTTCAACTCCGAATAGGCATTGGCCAGTTCCTTACCGTTGACCATCAACTCGAAACGCTCGGTCAATGCCGGATTACTGCGGTGTTTCTTGGTGAGCGGCGACATTTCCACCGGATAGTCGGTGATAAAGGTCGGTTGGATATAAGTACCCTCGCAGAACTCGCCGAAAATCTCGTCGATAAGCTTGCCTTTACCCATCGTGTCGTCGATTTCCAGATTCAGGGTCTTGCATATCTCGCGGATTTCTTCTTCGCTCTTCCCGTTCAGGTCATAACCCGTTTTTTCCTTGATGGCCTCCAAGATGGGCAGGCGGCGATAGGGTGCCTTGAAGCTTATGGTCTTTCCGTCCACCACGCTCTCCGTGCTGCCGTTCACGGCAATGCAGATGCGTTCGAGCAACTTTTCGGTAAACGCCATCATCCAGTTGTAATCCTTATATTGTACATAAAGTTCCATGCAAGTGAACTCCGGATTGTGGCTCTTGTCCATACCCTCGTTGCGGAAGTTCTTGCCGATTTCGTACACGCCTTCGAAACCGCCTACGATGAGGCGTTTCAGGTAAAGTTCTGTGGCGATACGAAGATACAGGTCGATGTCGAGCGAGTTGTGGTGGGTAATGAACGGGCGCGCGCTGGCTCCTCCCGGGATGGATTGCAGGATAGGTGTCTCCACCTCCGTGTAGCCTGCTTCGTCCAGGGTGGCACGCAACGTTTTCAGGATGGCCGAACGCTTCAGGAACGTTTCCTTCACTCCACTGTTGACAATCAAGTCCACGTAACGCTGGCGGTAGCGCAGTTCCGGGTCGTCGAAAGAGTCATATACCTCGCCGTCTTTCATCTTGACGATGGGCAGGGGCTTGAGGCTCTTGGCCAAAACCGTCAGTTCTTGCGTGTGCACGCTGATTTCGCCTGTTTGAGTCTTGAAAACAAAGCCTTTGACGCCGACAAAGTCACCCAAGTCGAGCAATTTCTTGAATACGGTGTTGTATAAATCCTTGTTTTCTCCGGGACAAATATCATCGCGGGTGACATACACCTGAATGCGCCCTTTGGAATCCTGCAATTCGAGGAAAGAGGCTTTGCCCATGATGCGCCGGCTCATGATACGGCCTGCGATGCACACTTGGCGTTTCTCTTCCGCCGCATCGTCGTATTCGGCTTTGATGTCGGTCGAGAAAGCATCGGTCGGGTATTCGTCAGCCGGATAAGGGTCGATGCCCAAGGCACGGAGTTCGTTCAGGTTGTTCCTTCTTACGATTTCTTGTTCACTTAACTCTAAAACATTCATTTTTATTCTGATTTCGATATTTGGGGCAAAATTACAAAAGTTTTTTGAGTGTCCCAATGATTTACCCGTTTATTAGCATGGAGTTTAAGTTGGGGAGGAGTTGGAGTTGAAGCGGATGGCCTTCTTTCAGGTCTGTCCAAATAGTAGGTGGGGTTCACCGTAAAAAATTGAAATATAATATATTATAGAAATGTTCGGTGAACCTTATGTGAAGGAACTTTTCAGGGTAAGTTCACCTTAATCGTTTGATTCTTAGATAGAATGAAGGATGTGAACCCTTTTTAAATGAAAACATAATGAAAGGGGGGGGAAGGAACATTGCCTGCAGGACATCCGTAAAAAGTTCTCAGTAGATTGATCGAACGTTTGCCGCACACCGGAAAGTCGTTTGCCTGACGTTTTTGGACTGTTTTCGCATTTCGATGGGACCAAGACGGTATCGCTGAAGTTTATGAGTTAATTAATGGTGAATTTTTTGAACGGAATGAAAAAATAATTATCTTTGCCGCAGAATTTCCGGGTTCGTGCGAAGCTTGCCTTGGCGGTGTAATTTGTCAGGGATGCTGAAAACGGACGGAAGCCTGCGCCGAACCGCGTATGCGGGGGAAGGGTGGGGACGGAGATTCGCGACATATTAAAGGCGTTTACGTGACGTCTTGTTCTTGACTCTAAGGAATCTGGTAAATTTCAATTGTCGTCAGGGATGAGGCAACAGTAGATGTCCTCGGGATGTGTATATATGCGCATCCCTTTTCGATACGGGTATATCGTGTCGTAAAGGGAGAAGTTATATCCATATCGGCGTGGGCTCTGGATGTTGCTCGTTCAACGACAATGGGCATACCAGAGCCTCTTAGGGTGGGACGAGTAACGACGGTCTCACGCTTTTTTGTGTCGTCACACAGGACTTCTGTGCCAAGGTGTGATGGATACGTTGATGAATGTAGCCAGTATTCCGGAAGAAAGCGAAAGCCGACTTCCGAGTGAGGGATTGCCTCCCGTCACAGCCGCCAGTTCGCAAAGATGCGGAACCGGGGTGTCCTTGGAGTATGTCCTGCATCCGACGCACGGCCTTCCGCAAGAATGCCGATGGTATGTTTTGAGAGCGACGTATGGACGTGAACGGGAGGCTGAAGACCTATTGAAGAAACGGGGCGTTTTGGTGTATGTGCCAAAACGGAAGACGTTGAAGATGGTGAAAGGAGAGAAGAAGAAAGTAGAGGAATCCCTCTTGCCCAATCTTGTTTTCGTGTTTACGGACGAGTGCACGGCTCGCCGTTTGGTGGCATTCCCATTGAAATCTGAATCCCTTCGCAAGGACAAGATGCCCGTAATCCTCCGTTTCATGTACGACCATACGTCTTTGAATGAAAACGGGCTGAATGACGTGGTGGTTATACCCCACAAGGAGATGGTCAATTTTATTCGTTTCACCATCGGAGGGAGCGAGTCTATCCGTGCCGTCTCACCGGCTGATTTCCGGATCAAGAAAGACCAGCACGTCGTGATTACCGAAGGGGATTTCAAAGGCGTAGTAGGGCGCGTGGCCCGTATAGACCGCCAGACTTGTGTCATCGTGGATTTGCAGCCGATATGCTTTCTGGCTTCGGCCTATATTCCCAAGGCTTTTTTGAGGGAAGTGCCTGAGCCGGAGAATAATAAAAAATGATAGGTTTGTTTGGTTCGTTCTTTTGGGGCTGTTATCTTTGTGAAAGGTTTATTTAAACAGGTTGTGAGAATGAGATTTCCCATAGGCATACAGAATTTTAGAACTTTGAGGGAGGATGGCTATTTGTATATAGACAAAACGGAGTTGATATACAAATTGGTTGATACAGGCTGTTATTATCTCCTGAGTCGTCCGAGACGATTCGGTAAATCTCTTTTAGTTTCTACTCTCGAGGCTTATTTCCAAGGGAAGAAAGAACAGTTCAAAGGGTTGGCCATGGAACGTTTGGAGAAAGATTGGACGGCACGTCCCGTGTTTCATCTCGATTTGAACGTTGGGAAATACGAAAGTACCCAGTCGCTTTTGGATACGTTGAATGAAGCTTTGACGGTTTGGGAGCAGGAATATGGGGCTGCGGAAGCTGAACGCAACGTGGGCTTGCGTTTTAAGGGGGTTGTGCAACGTGCTTACGAAAAGACAGGTCACAGGGTCGCGATATTGGTGGACGAGTATGACAAGCCGTTGCTTCAGAACATCGGCAACAACGAACTTCAGGAAGAGTTGCGTGGCATCCTCCGTTTGTTTTATTCCGTGCTCAAGACGCAAGACCGCTACATCAAGTTTGGTTTGCTAACCGGAGTGTCAAAGTTCAGTAAACTCAGTGTGTTCAGTGACTTGAACAATCTGGAAGATATTTCGCTCAATCGCAATTGGGCTTCACTTTGCGGCATTACGGAAGAGGAATTGCACAGTGGGTTGAAACCGGCGGTGGAGGAGATGGCGGAAAGTAACGGACTGACTTATGAAGAAACACTGGACCGATTAAAAGAAATGTACGATGGTTATCATTTCGATCGAGATTCCATAGGGGTGTACAATCCGTTTAGCTTGTTGAATGCGTTGAAGAACAAACAATTCAATGATTATTGGTTTGAAACAGGCACTCCCTCTTTCTTGGTGGAGATGCTAAAACGTACGAATTATGAATTGAAAAATCTGGCGCACGAAGAACAAACCTCGGATATGTTGAACAGCATAGATTCTGTATATAGGAATCCGGTTCCTCTACTTTATCAGAGTGGTTATCTGACCATTAAAGGGTATGACGAACGTTTCAGAATGTATAAGTTAGGCTTTCCGAACCAGGAAGTGGAAAACGGATTTGTGCGTTACCTGTTGCCATATTACGCCCCGAAAGAAAGGGGTGAATCGGAGTTCTTCATCCAAAAGTTCATCCAAGAGGTAGAGCGCGGCGATGCCGAAGCTTTCATGGAACGTTTGCAGACGATGTTTGCCGATAACAGTTACCAGGTAATGGGCAAGATGGAGCTCTACTTTCAGAACACCATGTATGTCATCTTCAAGATGATGGGCTTTTATACCGAAGTGGAGCGCACCACCCATCGTGGGCGTATCGACATCATCATCAAAACGTCGGATTACATCTATGTGATGGAAATCAAACTCGACGGCAGTGCCGACGAGGCTTTGCGACAGATTCATGAGAAAGGCTATGCCGAGCCTTACCGGAAGGATGGCCGGAAAGTATTTCTGGTTGGTGTGAACTTCTCGTCGATTATCAAAGGGATAGAAGATTGGAAGATTGAGGAGTAGAAAATGGAAAAGAGATGAGGGATAAACTCCATCTGTAATTCTTTGTATTATTGCGTCTTTCAAAAGTGGGAAAGATGGAATATGATTTTGTAATCTCCTTGTAGGGAAGGGGAAAGTATGTTTATCCCGGGCAAATAAGAATAAGTGAAACATGTTATCTTGCCTTACCCATTGGTAAGGCAAGATAACAAAAGCTATAATCAAATGAATAAGGATATGAAAATAGCCCTCCCCGTATATTCGGTTCGAATTATATCAATGCTACTTTAAAACGAATCGAAGGGGAGTGGCTTTCTATAAACAAAAAAAACATTAAACTTGTTGAAAAATAGATATAGAATAAATGGATACTATACAATCAAACAATAAACGTATAGCTAAAAATACTTTATTACTTTACCTTCGTATGCTTTTCCTAATGGCTGTATCACTTTACACCAGTAGAGTTGTTTTATCGGCATTAGGAGTTGAAGATTTCGGTATATATAACGTAGTGGGTGGGGTCGTGACCATGTTTTCTATGCTTTCGGGGTCATTGTCTGCTGCCATTAGTCGATTCATAACCTTTGAATTGGGAAAAGGGAATTTGCCTAAACTCAAACGTATTTTTTCTTCGTCGGTTACCATACAAATAATTCTTTCTGCAATTATAATATTGCTTATAGAGACCGTGGGTGTATGGTTTTTGAATGCCAAAATGGTGATACCCGAGGTGCGGGTAGAGGCGGCTAATTGGGTTTTGCAATTTTCCGCCATCACTTTTGTGATAAACCTCATCAGCATTCCCTATAATGCGGCTATTATTGCCCACGAGCGGATGTCTGCATTTGCCTATATCAGCATTCTGGAAGCACTCGGGAAATTGGTCATCGCATACCTTATAACAGTTTCTCCCATAGACCGGTTGGTATTTTATGCCATACTAATGTGTGCGGTGGCTTTGATGGTGAGGCTGACCTACGGGAGGTATTGTAAAAAGCATTTCGAAGAATGTACCTACCATTTCGTTTTCGACTTCGCCTTGCTGAAACGTATGTCTGGCTTTGCCGGGTGGAACTTCATAGGAGCAAGTTCTGCCGTGTTGCGTGACCAAGGGGGAAATTTGGTAATCAATCTTTTTTGCGGACCGGCCGTTAATGCAGCCCGAGGAATAGCATTTCAGGTCAATGCGGCCATTAATGGTTTTGTGGTCAATTTCATGACGGCTCTGAACCCGCAAATCACCAAACAATATGCCATGGGCAACCGTGATTATATGATGAACCTGATTTTCAAAGGGGCGCGTTTCTCGTTTTATATGTTGCTGCTTTTGTCTCTGCCGATATTGGTGAACACACATTATGTTTTGGGATTGTGGTTGAAAATCGTACCCGAGCATACTGTGCTTTTCGTACAACTGGTTTTGGTGTCAGCCATGAGTGAATCCATGTCGCAGCCATTGGTGACCGCCATGCTAGCCACAGGAAAAATACGGAATTACCAAATAATAGTTGGTGGCCTACAGATGATGAATCTTCCTGTTTCCTATCTGCTTTTACGCTCGGGAATGTTTCCTGAAATCGTGTTTGTAGTGGCAATTATCATTTCGCAATGTTGCCTTGCAGCCCGTTTATGGATGTTACATAGCATGATAGGATTACGTGTGGGGCTATATATGAGGAGAGTATATGCGAATGTCCTTGTTGTGGGCGTTATTTCCTCAATTTTACCCATTTTACAAGGTTTCACTTGCAATGAATCTCTTATGAATTTCATTTTGTCAAGCATATTATCCTTTGTTTGCACCGGACTTGTGGTTTATTTTATCGGGTGTAACAATATAGAGAGGCAGTTTGTTATAACAAAGGTGTCTGGAATAAAGGCTAAGTTCAAATGAAAAGGCTATACAACATTGATTTATTGAAATTCTTTTGCGCAGTCTTGGTTATATTCTTGCATATGCATACTCCGTATCAGGGGTACATACTTCCACTTACTCGATGCGCCGTACCTTGTTTTCTTATTGTGTCTGGCTACTTCATATTCAATACAGACGAACAAAAGTTCCAATCCAATCTAAAAAGGAATATAGGGAAGATTTTCCACATATTCGTTTGGAGCACTCTTTTGTTCGCGTTTGTAAAATTTCTCTTTGCGATTAAGAACCATGATTACAGTTTCCTGAATTTAAATTCATTCATTAAGTTTGCCGTGTTTAATGAAAATCCATTTGGTTTTCATTTATGGTATGTCGGTGCCTATCTTTATACTCTTTTGATTGTGCTTTTTTTGAAACAGTACAATCTTGTCAAATGGTTTTATTGTGCAATACCGGTTTTATTGTTGACTGATTTGTGCCTCGGAAAATACAGTTTAGTTTTATGGCATAAAGAAATCCCTTTTATCTGTGTAAGGAACTTCTTGTGCGTGGGTATGCCCTATTTCGGTATTGGCATGCTTATTAAAAAATATAGTGAAACACTGCTTGGTATAAAATATTTGCCTATGTTAACATCCGGGGGGGGGTTTTTATTCTCGTTAACATCGTTGGCGGAGAATCGGCTACTGACAGCCTTGGACTTGAACGCCACGAGGGATCATTATGCAAGTTCCACTTTACTTGCGGTTTCCCTCGTCCTGTTTTCTTTGTCTGCAAAACAGGTTGGAAAGAACGGCTTGTCTAAGTTAGGTGAAAAAGACTCTTTGTACATATATATATTCCATCCATTGTTTATTATGTTCTTTTCAACCGCCAACAAATATCTACCATACTTTTGGCAAACGACTTACCTGTATTGGTCACCTGTAATCGTTCTGATTGTGACAATTCTGTTCGGCAAAACATTACGTATTTTACATATAATCAAATGATACAAATAAAAGATAAATCACAGTGTTGTGGTTGTACGGCGTGTGCCAGTATTTGTCCGCACGATGCCATAACAATGCAACCTGATGCTTTAGGATTTCTATACCCTGTGGTAGACGTGGGGAAGTGTGTGGATTGCGGATTGTGTGAGAAAGTCTGTGCTTTCAATGAAAACTACGACACAAGCCTGAACATGTCTCAACCTGATGCCTATGCAGCACGGCACAAGGACATGCGTGAAGTGGAAACCAGTCGCAGCGGTGCGGCCTTCATTGCCATATCCGACTATGTATTAGAACAAGGAGGAGTGGTCTACGGGGTCGGATATGCCGACCACTTCCGTGTGGTACATAAACGTGCAGTTTCAAAGGAAGAACGTGACGAGTTCAAAGGTAGCAAATATGTGCAGAGCGACCTGACGGGAGTATTCCGTCAAGTGAAAAAAGATCTGAAAGACGGTTTGACTGTGTTATTCTCAGGTACACCTTGCCAGACATCAGGTCTGAATGCCTATATAGGAAAGAAGTTACGTGAAAATCTTATTTTGGTCGACATCGTATGCCACGGTGTTCCTGGACCTTATGTTTGGAGAGATTATATCGCCTACCTTGAAAAAAAACAAGGGAGCAGGATTAGTTGGGTCAACTTCCGTGACAAGCAGGAGTATGGTTGGGCTGCTCATCATGAAACGTTTAAATTTGTTAATGGGGGGGGGTAAAATGAGTTTTACATATTTATTCTATCAACATATCATGCTCCGGCAATCCTGTGGTAAATGCCATTTTGCCAACACCAGACGTCCTAGCGACATCACCATAGCCGACTTTTGGGGATGGGAAAAAACGGATCCCAATATCAATGCGGACAACAAAGGCGTATCACTGGTACTGGTAAATACCGAAAAAGGACGTAAACTGTTTGAAGCGGTAAAAGACCAGATGACGGTAATCCCGGCAAAATTGGAAGATTGTTTGCAACCCAATTTACTTTCTCCAACTAAGCTTCATCCACAAAGGCAAGTCTTTGAATCCGATTATGTAAATAAAGACATGGCTTACGTTATGAAAAAGTATGGAAAAGAAAAATACTTGAATAAGAAGATAAGATCACTTTTCTTGAAATTCAAGGGATTCATCAAACATATTATTACAAACTAAAGTGAAGATAGGAGTATTGACGTTTCACCGTGCCCATAATTATGGGGCTGTTTTGCAATGTTATGCCCTTCAGGAGGTCTTGAAAAGTATGGGACATGAAGTGGAAGTGATTGATTATAGGCAAAAGTTCATAGAACAAGCTTATTCTTCCTTCCGTTTGAGAGGCTTTATTGCTAAATGCATAAAATTACAGAAAGATGTATTTCAAGATATTTTTTGTATTAAGAAAAGGAAACAACGTAAAAAAAGGTATTGTGATTTCTTAACCCGATATATTCGTACAAGTAATCCCTGTACAATACATAACGTCCCCACTTCATATAGCGTGATAGTCGTTGGCAGTGACCAAATGTGGAATCCTGTTTTGACCGGGGGCGTTGATCCTGTATATTGGGGCTTTTTCGCAAAGGAGCATACATGCCAAATGGTGGGTTATGCTGTAAGTTCAAATATTAAACAGCTTTCTCTCGTTTCAACGGATACGGTTAAGCTTGCACTTTCTTGTTTTAAAGCATTTTCTGTAAGAGAAGCCGATTTGGCTGATTTTATGAATAAAAGGTATGAGCCTCAGATTCATATAGAAAATGTAATAGATCCTACATTGTTGGCAGATAAAGAAGTATGGCATCCTTTAATAAATGAGAGATTCCGTTCAAAGAGATATATAGTCGTCTATCAGGCAAGAACATATAAAAAGAGACCTGATGTGTTGATGGAGAAAGCTTCTGAATTGGGCAGAATGATGAATTGTGAAATCATTAATTTGTCCGGCAATGAATATTCCCCGAGCGATTTTGTGTCTGCATTCAGGTATGCGTCTTTCGTGATAACAACTTCGTTTCATGCCGTAGCATTTTCCCTGATTTTTAATCGTCCGCTATATGCTGTGAAATTAAACGATGGGTATGATAGCAGATATGTCGATTTGTTGGAGAGGGTGAATGGGACGGAAATGCTTGTAGACGTAGACTTCATGCCGCAACCGATAGAGGCGGATTATACAGAGATAAATAAAGCATTGAATCAGTTCCGGAAAAATTCAATGGACTTTATAAGGGCAAATATAAGTGAATAGAAAATGAAGATTGCTTTTTTTCTTCCAAACAAGAATATACAATCAGTAGATTGTAAGAATGTAGAGATGGGAAATCCTGGGATAGGAGGCTCGGAATATTCAGCTATTCTTATCGCGGCATCTTTATGCAGAAAAGGAAATTTAGATGTAGTACTTCTTACTGAAGAAGACGGAATATTTCCTGTTGGGCTAAAATGGGTCAAGTGTAAAAGTTTGGAAAGTACCATAAAGTATGTGATTGAGAACCGTTTTGATTATCTTGTAGTAGATGGGAAATTTCTTACGGAATATATCGTGTTGAAATATCATAATGTGAATTTCTTGGCGTGGGCTAATACTTTTATCCCACCTGGTAAATGGGGATTTTTGGCAAGACATTCCAATATAAACAAGGTTGTCAATGTTGGCAAGGAGGAATTAGAGCAAACAAAAGCATATTTAGGACTTTATAAAAAGTCTTGCTATGTATACAATGCGGTTCCAACAGGTATATTGGCGAAGTATCCCGGCTTGAAACCCAACAAACAGAGAAAGGCCAATGTCGTGTATATTGGTAGTTTGATACCTTCAAAGGGCTTTCATTTGTTGGCAAAAGCATGGAATGTTATCATTAAGGAAGTTCCAGAGGCGCAATTGTATGTCATAGGAAGTGGCAATTTGTATGGGCGTGGACGTAAACTGGGCAAATGGAATATTGCTGACGATCAATACGAGGAGGAGTTCATGCCATATTTGACATCGGGAGGGAAAGTACTTCCCTCCGTACATTTTTTGGGTATAATGGGGGACGAGAAATATGATATTTTGAGTGAATGTAAAGTGGGTGTACCCAATCCGAGCGGTGTTTCTGAAACTTTCGGATATACTGCTGTTGAGATGGAATTTATGGATTGCGAGGTGGTCACGATTAAGTGTCCGGGATATTTAGATACAGTGTGCAAGAAAGAAAATCTTTATGACAATCCTGATGATTTGGCTGACAAAGTGATAAGTCTTTTAAAATCACAATCGGATGATTATCTTCGAGTGCTCTCTTATATCGACCGATTTTCAGTTAAGGCCGTTGTTGCAGCTTGGGAAAAACTCTTCTTTTCATTATCTCCGTTACAAGATACGCGGTCCAAGGTTGATAAAGTATATGATGCGATTAAACTTTGCGGATTAGAAGTATATAAAGTAACGTATCTTGCGTTGCGATGCCTGTATCGGAAAACTATAAAGAACAAACTACGATGAAAAAATGTTGTTTTATAATTCCTTATTTTGGAAAGTTTCCTAATTATTTTCCTCTCTTTCTTAAGACTTGTGGTCATAATCCGGATTTTAACTGGCTTGTGATTACAGATGATCGATTGGAATATGATTATCCATCCAATTTCACGGTTCTATATTGGAGTTTTGAAAAATTAAAAAGATATATTCAGGATAAGTTTGATTTTCGGATTGCGTTAGACAGTCCATACAAGCTTTGTGATTACAAACCGGCTTACGGATATATTTTTGAGGATTATATTCGGGATTTTTTATTTTGGGGGCATTGCGATGTAGATACGCTGATGGGCAAGTTAGGACATTTTATAACTCCCGAATTGTTGCAGCAATATGATAAACTATTCTGTCTTGGGCACATGACTCTTTATAAAAACACGTATGAAAACAATAGGGTATTCATGTCTGTTTTTAAGGGAGTGGAACTTTATAAAAATGTATTTTCCACAAATGATATTTGTTGGTTTGATGAAGAATATAGGGATGAGTATAATATAAACGAACTGTTCCGAAGCAATGGAAAGCAAATATGTATGAAAGATTTTTCTATGAACGTGGTTGCCAATTATACCGGTTTTGTCAGGGTAGAATATCTTGGGATTAAAAACTATCCCCAAAATCATGGTTATAAACAGGAAGCATATATTAAAAGTGCAGTATATACATGGAATGACGGGCATTTATTTCGTTTTTATACAATAAAAGGAAACCAACTCAAACGAGAAGAATTTCTTTATATCCATATATTCAGGAGGAGAATGTCTTTTCAGAAATACTTGCTGACTTTGGATAAATTCAAGATTATACCTAACAAATTTCTTCCTATGGAAGTAGAAGAAATTACAGTTGATAATATAGGCAGAATCAAAAAGCATACATTTTGTCTACAGTACTATGATGCCAATATAAAGCCAAGAATCAAAAAACTTCTAAAAAGAATAAAAGGTGAGCGATAAAAAAGTAATATATTCTTCGATTTTATTGTTCCATACTCTTTTCGTTTATTTAGATGATGGGAGCGGAATAGGACGTAAAATACAATCTGTTTGTATGCTTTTTTTTGCATTGTTGATTTTTGGCAAAATAAGTATACTGAAATGGAACAGGTTTGCAAAATTCAACGTCTTAATATATGCCTATATAGTAACAATATTAATTACTTCTTTCTTGGCAAAAGACATAGATATAACTTATTTGTCGCAATTTTATTTAGAGGGGGGATTGGAGTATAAAGCATCTTCTTATACGTTGGGAATTTTTATATCAATAGCATTCCTGCTGATGACTGTCTTTTGTGAATATGTCAATAGTATAGGGAAGGAAAAATTAGTGTTAAATACATTTTTCAAGTTAAGCTTATTTTATTGTTTTATATCGGATGTCGCCTTTTTAGTTGGATTTCAGTTGAATAGCGAGGGTTTTATAATTGGAAATAAGTTCACTTTATCTTATCTGCACATGTTGTGTGCTGTATTGTATTGGACGAAAGCACTACTTTATGGAGGTAAGAAAAAATATGTGTATGGATTGATTCTGCTTGCGGCTGCGGTATCATTTGTTTCAACTTGCACTACGGCAGTTTTAGGGTGCCTCGTAATATTAGGCTGTTATACGTGTCAAAGCTTTTTTTATAAAAAAGTTATTTATAAAAAAAAGGTTGTTGCACTTGTTCTTTTTCTGTGCTGTACTATCTTGATTTTCTTTTCTTCAATTTTAGGGAATGAATATGTAAAATTCGTCATAGTGGATGTTTTAGGCGAAGACCCTACTCTTACAGGACGTACTGGTATTTATGAGTTATTAGGTTTTGTATTGCCTTTAAGGCCTTGGTGGGGGTGGGGAGTAGGCAATGCTCACAGTATAATGGCTTATTTTTTTGGTGCGGCAAATGCACAAAATGGTATGCTGAATCTGGTATTGGAGCAAGGGATAATCGGATGTATATTTTTTCTATTGCTTTTATTCAAAAGTATCGCAATGCAAAGTAAGAATCCATTAAAGCCTTATTCTTATCCGATTTTGTCTTTGGTATTCTCTTTTATTATTCTTTCCTGTGTAGAAGTTACTTTAGATTACACGTTAATTTCTTATTTGTTGTTTTTGACGATGCTGTACAAACCAGTGTCTTCGAGGCAATGATATGGACAATATATGGTGCATAAAGTAGGAATGAAAAAGAAATAAATGATTTTTACGAATGTGGTATAGATATGATTAATGTAACAGATTCTCTTCGTTAAGTTGGATTGAAAATGTAGCATGTACCGTAAGTGGCAAATAAAATGGAGGAATTTGTTTTTACAAAAGAAAAACAAAATTGGTCAAGGGTTTGGCGGTATTGATGATGCTCGTGCATCATGATAGGTATTTTGCTGATAGGATTCCGTATTCTTTGGCCGGTTGGTAAATTCAAATAGAGGAAGTTAGAAAAGTATGCGTGGCTATTTTTTTGTCAAGATTTGTATTGTATATTTCTAATCAATCCCATAATATTACATACAGGAAGGTATTCGTGAAAAATTAAAAAAAATATATACTCCCGTGGAATGTATTTTTCCTCTTTCTTCCCTTGGGTATATATATGGATAGGATTATTTTTTTTATAGTAATATATTGGGTATCAGGAATGTATATTAGAAAAAGAAGGAAAGAAACGTTCTATGGAATGTTTGGATGCTAAGCTTAAAAAGTAATAAAGGTATGGATGTAAAAGTAAGCATTATTGTCCCTATATACAATGTGGAGAAGTATTTAAAGCGATGTATGGATTCACTTCTGAATCAAACATTGAACGATATTGAGATAATTATGGTTGATGACGGCTCACCGGACAATTGTCCGCAAATGTGTGACGATTACCTTAAAACAGATAGTAGGATAAAGGTTATTCACAAAAAGAATGCAGGGTTGGGATATGCAAGAAATAGTGGATTGGATATAGCAAGAGGGGAATATGTTGCTTTTGTAGACAGCGATGATTATGTAGATACTGACATGTACGAACTTTTGTATCAAAAAGCAAAATCCGGGCAATTTGATGTGGTATATTCCGGTGTTGTAAAGGAGTGGTATGGAGGTAAAACTTCAAAGAGCTTTATTTCAGACAAAGAATATAGAGGGATACAAGTCGTTGAGTTGTTGGCAGACATGATATCCCCCGCTCCGGAAGTAAAAGAAGAGGGGGGATTTAATTTTTCCGTTTGGACTTCTATCTATAAAAGAGATGTGATTGAAAAAAACGAAATCAGATTTCAGTCGGAAAGAGAAATAATGTCGGAGGATATTGTTTTTCATGCGGAGTTGCTTCCTCATTGTAGGTCTGTTTGTTATTATCCGGATGCTTTTTATCATTATTGCTATAATGACAATTCTTTGACACATAATTTTAATCCAAAGAAGATTGCCGCAAATTTTGCGTTGTATGAGATGATTTTAAAAATCTTAAAGCAAAATAATTTAGAATACATGAGAGACAGAGTTATGAGGCTTTTCATGGGATATACCAGAGGTATAATCCTTAGGAATATTCTTTTATCTTCTGTTTCCCTGTCAGAAAAGAAAATGATGTGTAGAGAAGTGTATGACTATCCGGGTTGGAAATATATTTTCTCTCACTATCCGATTGGTAAAATAACTTTTTTGAGAAGGATGATACTTATGACTATTAAATATAAACTTTTTTACGTAGAGTATTTTTTCTTCAATATGTATTATAGAAGCAAACATTGATATGGAACAGTCTAAATGCATCTACTCCGTCTATATAAGAACGCTTGGAAAGGGCGGAGATAAATACCAACGTTTATTGGACTCCATAAAAAAGCAGACTATACAACCGTTGGAGGTTGTTGTTGTTCTTCCGTATGGTTACAAAAAACCGAAAGAACGTTTAGGATATGAACGGTTTGCTTATTCGGAAAAAGGGATGGTGCGACAACGTTTGTTTGCCATTGATGATGCTAAAATACCGTATATTCTTTTGTTGGATGATGATGTGGAATTTGAAGCTTTTTATATAGAAAAATTGTTTGACACGATGCAAAAAGCAAAAGCCCAGTGTTGTATTCCTATATTAAAAGATAACTCGTTGAGAGATTCTGTTTTGAAACGTTTGGTAAATAGATTCATTGGTTCTGTTATATATAAAGATACTAAAGATGAGTTCTACATGAGAATAAATTTTTTTGCTGGTTTTATCATCAATACTAATGTCCTTTCTCATAAACAATACTACACTCAAACGGGACATGGGTCTAATTGTTTCATAGAGTCGTATGCGATAAAGAGTATCCATTTTGAGGAAGAATTGTGGTTGGAAGAGAGTGGATATTCTTTGCCTGATGATCAGGTGATGTTTTATAAAATCTATCAGAGTGGCTACAAGATAGCGGTTTGTCAGGATGCTTATTTCTGCCATTTGGATGCCTCTTCCACAGATGACGGACAAAGGCAATTACGTATAGCACAAGCTAAAGCTGGGAATTTTTTAATTTTTTGGTATAGATTTATCTATCAGAATCTATCTGGAATACAGAGATTAAAGAGTGTATTTTGTATTACTCATAGGCTATTTTGGGAATGTGTTTTATATATATTATTAAAGTGCCATAGTTTGAAATCAGTACGATATGCTTTAAATGGATTGAAATTTGGATTTCATTATATAAAGACTTATAAGGAGAATGCAAAATGAGACTTGTTAAGTTAGCTAATAGAAAATGAAGGTCTTATTAATAGATGTCTACAACTATAATAAAGGTGGGGCAGAGACGGTTTGTTTCAACACCGGTAAAATGCTCGAGGAACATGGGCATAAGGTGGTTTATTTTACATTGAAATGGGAGAACAATAATCCGTCGCCATACTCAAGGTATTTCCCAGAGTCGAAGGAAACACGTTCCGGGACATTGAGGCAGTTTAAGAATGTGATAAACTACTTTTATCATTTTGAGGCAGCAAGGAAGATGGAAGAGTTGGTGAAGGATGAAAAACCTGACATTGCGCACATACATCTGATTTGGGGACAAATAACTCCGTCCATTTTTCCGGTATTGAAGAAATATAGGATACCTATATTATTTACTGTGCACGATTATCGCATGGTTTGTCCGGCCTACACGTTCCGCGATGGCAGTGGACGAATTTGTGAGGACTGTAAAGGACGTTATTTTTATAAATGTTTTACCCATACTTGTTGTAAGGGTAGCAAGATTATGAGTGCGGTGATGGCTGCAGAACAGTATTTCCGCAATTGTTTTTTCAATCCTGCTCAGTATATAGATGGCTTCCTTTATGTGAGCGGTTTTGCAAAAAGTATTCAAGAGGAATATATGCCTGCGCTAAAAGACGTTCCCAATATTACGCTTTATAATTTCTCAAACTCTATTGCAGGGAAACCCAAAGGGGCGGTCAAGAGCAAATATTTCTTGTTTTTTGGTCGGTTATCGTACGAAAAGGGGGTAAAAACGCTTTTGGAAGCATTTAAGGATTTACCAGAATGTCATTTGAAAGTAGTGGGTACAGGGCCAAAGGAGCATGATTTGGAAAGCTTTGCGGTTGCTTGCGGCATGAAGAACGTGGAATTCTTGGGATATAAGAAGGGAAGGGAACTTAAGGATTTGGTGAAGAACGCTTATTTTGTTATTGTACCATCAGAATGGTATGAGAACAATCCTATGAGCATCATTGAGTCTTATTCGGAAGGTACCCCCGTGATAGGTGCTAAAATAGGTGGCATACCGGAGATTGTTGTAGAGGATGAGACAGGCTATCTGTTTCCGAGTGGCCATAGTGGAGATTTGAAAAGTAAGATAGTGCTTGCAGACGGACTGACAGCCAATGAGTATTTGAAACTCAGTGAAGGTTCTTTAAGGTTTGCCCATGAACATCTGAGTCTTGAGAATTATTATCCGAAACTGATAGCTTTTTATAATCGTTTTTTTGAAAAAAAGGAGTTGTAGACTTGTTTACATTGTTGGATCTGGTTACAACAGGAATCTCATATAAAGATAAGATAAAGCTTATAGAAGATGAAATTCGGGATGACCAAGGAAAGGATATCCTGATTCAACATGCAAAGATACTGTGTCATAGCGATTATGTGGTCGGAATTTTAACATCTTTGCCATTTCAGCCTAAATTTTCTGATTGTATATATAAAGTGTATCCGCATGGGCTTGACATAGATGGTTAAGCGAATGTAAAATTAATGTTTTATTTTCAAAGAGACGCAAGCATGAAAAGACTTGTTGTTACCGGCACCCGTGGTATTCCGGATATCATGGGTGGCGTGGAGACGCATTGTGAGGAGTTATATCCTCGCATTGCAGCTAAGGGGGTGGACACAACAGTGGTTCGCCGTCGCAGTTATGTGCATGATGCGCTTACCGAATGGAAAGGTGTGAAGTTGGTGGATGTAGATACACCGAAAAAGAAATCATTTGAGGCTATCATTCATACTTTCCGTGCCATTAATCGGGCGAAAAAGATGAAAGCAGACATCTTGCATATTCACGCCATCGGGCCTGCTTTATTGGTCCCGTATGCTAAAATGTTAGGAATGAAGGTGGTGTTTACGCATCACGGGCCGGATTACGACCGTGACAAGTGGGGACGTGTGGCCAAGTTGATACTGAAGTTGGGAGAGCGGATGGGTTGTATGTTTGCCGACGAGGTGATTGTCATATCGAATGTGATTAAAGATTTGATAGCACGGAAATACGGACGTGAGAACCATGTCCACCTTATATATAATGGTGTTCCAGAACCGGACGTATGTGATTTTCCGGAATATTTTGAAGAACTCGGGATAGAGAAAGGAAAATATGTTCTCGGTATGTGCCGTTTTGTTCCGGAAAAGAATCTGCATCATTTGGTTGAGGCTTGTACAAGAATTGATATGCAGGACTGTAAGTTGGTATTGGCCGGTGATACAGACTTCGAGGATGACTATTCGCTCGGATTGAAAGAGATGGCACGAAAGAACGGAGTGGTGTTGACCGGATTTGTCAAGGGACGGAAACTACATTCATTATTGACAAACGCCCGTTGCTATTGTTTGCCGTCGAGTCACGAAGGGTTGCCCATAGCTTTGTTAGAGGCGATGAGCTACGGTTTGCCGGTGGTGGTGAGTGATATTCCGGCTAATGTAGAGGTTGGCTTGCCGGTGGGAGACTATTATCATTGTGGCGATGTGGATGAGTTGAAGGATAAACTTCAGGAGAAAATCAAACAACCGTTTGAGTGTGTGAATTATGATATGTCCAAGTATGATTGGGATAAAATCGCGGTTCGTGTGTCTGAGGTGTACGAGCTTATGCACTAATTATTTTTTTAGTTATTCTATTATGCTTATCATAAGGTTCAAAGCGTAGGGCTTTGGACTTGTTTTGTGTACGACTCGAAGTCTTGATGAAATCCGGCGATTTTTCTGATTATACGGAATTGCGCAGCTATCAGTGGGAAATGAAGCACCGCCTGTATGAAAAATGGTGGGGCGGGATCAGGAGCGTGATGGTACAGATGCCTACAGGGACGGGGAAGACGTACTTGATGGCCGCCGTGGTCCGCGAGAATGCTGCGGACGGGGTGTTGGTCGTGACGCACCGTATAGAATTGGTAGAGCAGATTTCGGAAACCTTGTCTCGTTTCGGAGTACGCCACGGGGTGATTGCCGGTGGCCGGAAGGCGTTGTTGGCGGAGAACATCCGGGTGGCGAGCATACAGACGTTGAGCCGATGTATAGATAGTCTTTCTTTTTGCCCTTCTGTTGTGGTTGTGGACGAGGCTCATCATGCCTTGGCGAAGACTTACCGCATATTGTGGGAAAAGTGGCCGGAGGCTCTTTTCTTGGGACTGACGGCTACGCCTTGCCGGTTGAGCGGCGAACCTTTCACGGACTTGTTCGAGGTATTGCTCCAAACGTGGAGTATGGAACGCTTTATCGACGAGGGGTGGTTGGCTGATTTTGAATATATAAGTGCCGACCCGAACAGTAAGGCGGTACGCCGAGTGGGGCTGTTGTCCAAGCGTGGTGCGGATGGCGATTACCAGTTGAAAGAGATGGCTACGGTGATGGATTGTCCTGAAAGCATCCGTCATCTGTATGACACTTACCGGACGTTTGCTTCAGGAAAGAAAGGCATAGTGTATGCCATAAACCGGGAACATGCGCGTCATATCTTGGAGTATTATCGGGATGGCGGGGTAAGTTGTTGCATGATTGACGCGAAGACTCCGCCGGAGGAACGCCGGAGTTTGGTGGAAGACTATCGGAACGGCCGTTTCACGTTGATGGTCAACGTCGACATATTCTCGGAAGGATGGGACGTGCCGGAGGTAGAGGTCATCCAACTTGCCCGACCCACGCTTTCATTGGCCAAATATTTGCAGCAGGTGGGGCGGGGGATGCGCGTATCCTGCAAGAAAAGTCACGTGATGATTTTGGATCAAGTGGGACTATATCTGGCATTTGGCATGCCGATACAAAGATGGGACTGGCAGCGGATGTTTGAGGGGAGGCAAGCCGGGCGTTCCGTAACGTGCAATACTTATCCTGTATATATAGGAGAGGAGGCCATGGAAAAACAGTTGGTGAATCTGGAGATGGTCCGTATCAAACGGAAAGAAGAGAAGCGTGAGGGGATGGAAGTGTTTATGCAGGACGGAAAATATGGCATAGCGTTGGATGGAAAAGAGGTCTGTGCCCCGCAGTTCACGCGGATAGAGCGATTGCCGGAACCTTATTTTGCCCTATGTTTTTATCCGTATGATGCTGTCTTTCGGGGGAAGGTGACGGTGGTGGATGCAAAAGGGCGTGATTTGAGGCCGGAACTTTATGGAAAGGTGGAATGCAAAGGGGATTTTTTTAAGGGGTATGACTTTGCGGGAAGGCAGGTCTATTGGGACAGCAAGACGCGGAGGCTCTACGAAAAGATGCCGGAACTCGGGCGGCTCGGGCGGTTTGAACTAGTCAAGCAGGATGCCGCATACATGTTCCGCTTCAGGGAGCGTGGGCTGGACTTCTCGTTCCGGAAAGAAGATGTGCAGGTCTGTGCCACCGAAAAGGTTTTTATTATCGGCAAGCATCTGATTGTGAATGATAAAAAAGAACAGTTTCTGTATGAATTTCTTGGATTCAGCAAAGGAATGATTCTGGTAAAGTTGCCCGGGCAGAATGTGTACCGCCTAATATTGGATTCCGGAAATCGTTTTTGTGACTTTAAGCCTCCTTATCCGGGAACAGTAACCCGTACCCCTGACCGGATGTATATCCGATTTCATCATTGGCCGGGTTTTTGATTGGAATGAATACAAAAGTAGTCTAAGGATAGTTTTAAATTTGAAATACCTACAAATTAGTATAGGGGATTCCGTTATTTCTCCGTATCTTTGCAGCCGGTTAGCACATAAATAACTAAAACGGATAAATTATGGAACGTAACAACGAAAGCTGGGCCGGCTTCAAAGGCGAACAGTGGAAGAAGGAAATCAACGTGCGTGATTTCATTCAGAACAATTATACTCCTTATACGGGAGATGATTCTTTCCTGAAGCCGTCGTCGGAGAAGACCCGCAAAGTGTGGAACAAATTGACCGAGATGTTTAAGGTGGAGCGTGAAAAAGGCGTGTATGACACCGAAACCAAACTCCCTCAAAGTATCACGACTTACGGGCCGGGTTATATAGATAAGGATAACGAAGTGGTTGTGGGATTGCAGACGGATGCTCCGCTCAAGCGTGGTATTTTCCCGAAGGGCGGTATCCGTATGGTGGAAAACAGCTTGGAAGCTTACGGTTATCATCTCGACCCGATGACGAAGGAGATTTTTACGAAATACCGTAAGACGCACAACGAAGGAGTGTTTTCAGCTTATACCGATGAAATGTTGGCATGTCGCCGTTCGGCCATTATTACAGGTTTGCCGGATGCATACGGCCGTGGACGGATTATCGGTGACTACCGTCGTGTGGCCTTGTATGGTACGGCACGTTTGATTGAGGACAAGAAAAAATTCCAAAAACGCCTTGACATCCAGGAACTGAATGATGAAATCATCCGCAACCGTGAAGAGGTTACGGAGCAGATTCGTGCCTTGCAGGATTTTGAGAAGATGTGTGCCGCATACGGATTCGACGTGACCCGTCCGGCCAAGGATGCCCGCGAAGCCGTGCAGTTTGTATATCTGGCTTATCTGGCTGCGGTGAAGGACCAGGATGGTGCGGCCATGTCCATAGGGCGTACTTCTACGTTCCTCGACATCTATATCGAGAAAGATATCCGCGAGGGGAAACTGACGGAAGAAGAAGCACAGGAGTTGGTAGACCAGATGATTATAAAGTTGCGTATCGTACGGTTCTTGCGTACGCCCGAATATAACGACTTGTTTTCCGGTGACCCTGTATGGGTGACGGAATCCCTCGGCGGCATGGGCGTGGACGGCCGCACGTTGGTGACGAAGACTTGTTTCCGTTACCTGCATACGCTTTACAACCTCGGGCCAGCTCCGGAACCGAACCTTACGGTGCTGTGGGCGGACAAATTGCCGGAGAACTGGAAGACGTTCTGTGCCAGAGTTTCTATCGACACGTCGGCCATCCAGTATGAGAACGACGACCTGATGCGGGTGGATTACGGTGACGACTATGGCATCGCATGCTGTGTGTCTCCGATGAAAATCGGCAAGCAGATGCAGTTCTTCGGTGCTCGTGCCAATCTGGCCAAGTGTTTGCTTTATGCCATCAACGGCGGGCGCGATGAGCGTACCGGTGTGCAGGTGGCTCCCAAGTTCGAGCCGATTACGAGCGAATATCTCGACTATAACGAGGTGATGGAGAAATACGAGCAGATGATGCGTTGGTTGGCCAAGGTGTACGTGAACGCCTTGAAGATTATCCACTATATGCACGACAAGTATGACTATGAGGCATACGAAATGGCCCTGCACGACGGCGACGTACAACGTATCCGCGCTACCGGTATTGCCGGTTTGTCCATCGTGGCCGACTCTTTGGCTGCCATTCGCGATTGCAAGGTGAAGGTGATTCGTGACGAGCGCGGTCTGGCCGTGGACTTCGAGCGTGAAGGCGAGTATATTCCTTACGGCAACAATGATGACCGCACGGATGCCATCGCAGTGGAAATCACGGAGAAATTCATGAATTACCTCCGTCAGCACGAGACTTACCGCAATGCGGTTGCCACGCAGTCCATCCTGACGATTACCAGCAATGTGGTGTATGGAAAGAAAACCGGTACGACTCCCGACGGCCGCCAGGGCGGTACTCCGTTTGCACCGGGGGCTAATCCGATGAACGGGCGTGATGTGAAAGGAGCCGTTGCGGCGTTGGCTTCGGTGGCCAAACTTCCGTTCCATCATGCACATGACGGTATTTCTTATACCTTTGCCATTTCTCCGGCTACGTTAGGTAAGGAACGTGATATTCAGGTAAGCAATCTGGTCGGACTGTTGGATGGTTATTTCACTCCGGACGGTGGCCAGCATCTCAACGTCAATGTGTTCGACAAGGATCTGTTGGTGGATGCGATGGAACATCCTGAGAAATATCCGCAGTTGACCATTCGCGTGTCCGGCTATGCCGTGAACTTTGTGAAGTTGACGCGTGAACAACAGTTGGATGTCATTTCGCGTACCATCAACCACTCTTTGTAATATAAAGGATATGGAAAAACCATTAGTGGGTAAAATACATTCACTTGAGAGTTTCGGGACCGTTGACGGTCCCGGAATTCGTTTTGTGACCTTCCTTCAAGGTTGTCCGCTTCGTTGTCTGTATTGCCATAATCCGGACACTTGGGATGCCGGTCATCCGCCCCGTTATCAAATGACTCCGGAGGAATTGCTTGCCGAAGTGCTCAAGGTACGCAGTTTCATAGCCCGTGGAGGGGTGACGTTGACGGGGGGCGAACCTTTATTGCAGGCTGATTTCTGTCGTGAGTTTTTTCGTCTCTGCCGTGAGGAAGGTCTTCATACGGCATTGGATACTTCAGGAGCCGTGTTCAATGAGCGCGTATGTGCTGTGCTGGATTATACGAATCTGGTGCTTCTCGACATTAAGGCGCTTCGCCCTGAACTTTGCAGGAAAGTCAGCGGAAGTGACGGACGGAATGCCCGGGCGTTGCTTGACGAGTTGGAAAGGAGGGGTACGGAGGTTTGGATTCGTCATGTGGTGGTACCCGGTCTGACGGACGACGACACGCTGTTGGATGAACTGGTCGAGTTTGTACGACATTACAAGGTTGTGCGCAAAATAGAATGGTTGCCTTATCATACGATGGGGATATTTAAGTATAAGGAACTCGGGTTGGACTATCCGTTGACCGACGTGCCTCCTCTTGCCCGGGAAAGGATAGAAGCCATTAAAAAACGTTTTGAGGGCATCTTTCCGTGCTGATGTGTGCATGTGGTGATGTATAATTTCTTTATTTCTATACTCCTTTGCGTAACATGTTGTAATTCATGCTGGTAAGTGCGGCGAATCATTCTGCGCCAAAACGAAAATCAATCACAGCCAAATGAAAAATCGTTTGGCTGTGATTGATTTTTCATTTGGCTGAGATTGATTTCAGGGCTTCTGTGAGGCTGTCCCCTGTTGTGCTTTTTTCTTGTGGTATATGCCTTGGCAGTTGTTCTAAAAGTAGGGATTATTTTTCCAAATAGTCTGAAACGGACTTTTTTTGTGTTTCATATTGCTTCTTTTTCTATCTTTGATATTCAAAAGCGTTTTTTATGAGCAGAATATACAATTCCGTCGTTGGCCTACTTTGCGGGATGGGGATATTGTCTTCTTGCGAAATCATCGAATATCATCCCTACGATACGCGTATAGAAGGAGAGGTCGGGCTGACGGAGAAGAACATCCGTTTGATTGAAGACAAGATGCGGGGAAGGCGTGAGTTCCGCTTCGCCATGATCAGCGACACCCAACGTCGGTATGACGAGACGAAAGAAGTCGTGAATATCATCAATAACCGCGGTGACATTGATTTTGTGTTGCATGGCGGCGATGTGGCGGATTTCGGCGAGACGAAAGAATTTTTATGGGCACGGGATTTCTTGAATAAATTGCGGGTGCCGTATGTTTGCCTGTTGGGGAATCATGATTGTCTGGGGACGGGTTTCGATGTATATCTGAAAGTTTTCGGAGAGGATAATTTTGCTTTTACGGTGGGCAACGTGCGTTTTATCTGTTTGAATACCAACGCGCTTGAATATGATTACAGTCATCCGGTGCCCGATTTCAATTTTATGGAGGATGAATTGAGGAATATGCCGGCGGGCATAGAGAAAACCATTGTAGCCATGCACGTGCCGCCCGGCGACGGGGAGTTCAACAACAATGTGGGGCGTGCCTTTGAACACTATGTGACCAGTTTCCCCCATGTGCAGTTTTGTCTGTTCGGCCACATCCACCGTTGGGCTGAAGAAGAGTTTTTTGAAGATGGAGTCGTATATTACGGATGTACGACAGTCGGGAAGCGAGGGTATTACGTCATTACCATAAAAGAAGAAGGATATGAAATTGAACGTTGTGATTTTTAGTATATGGCTTTCGGCTGGCATACCTTCTTGGGTAATGGGGCAGAGTGTGACGGAAGCGGCATCGGATACAGTTCCGACACGCTATGAGAAAATGATGACACGCCGTATGGAAGGGTGGAAACGTTTGATTCCCGACCATTACAAGATACAGTTTGCGGGAAGTATCGGTGTCGTTTCAATCGGTACGGGATGGACCTACGGGAAGAAGCAGCAGTGGGAGACAGATATCATGTTGGGCTTTTTGCCTAAATTTGAAAGTGAACATAATAAGGCCGTTTTCACTCTGAAACAGTCGTATTTGCCTTGGCGGTTACGCGTGAAAGAGAGTGCGTGGGTGATTCAGCCTTTGTCATGCAGTTTGTTCTTGTCCTCCGTATTGAGCGATAAGTTTTGGACGCATGAGCCAGACCGTTATCCTAAAGGATATTACGGTTTTTCTACCCGTATTCGTGCCAATCTTTCTTTGGGTCAGCGTGTGATGTACGATGTGCCGGATGTATCTAATTGGTGGATACAGGACATTTCTTTGTATTATGAATTAGGAGCTTGCGATACTGATTTCTGTACCTTCTTTGGTGACCGCAGTATCAAATTTAAAGAAATTTTAAGTCTGGCTGTCGGTATAAAACTGCATATTTAACTTCTCCTATTTGCGGGCGTACTTAAAAGTCAGTATCTTGCGTCTTGTTAGAATCCCTTTTTTCAGGTATTGTACGAATGGCGGAAAGTGATGAACTTTGCCATAGAAAAAGATGTTTAATTAAAAACAAAAGTAAATATGAAAATCAAATCAATTAAAGGACGTGAGATATTGGACTCCCGTGGTAATCCGACAGTAGAAGTAGAGGTTGAATTGGAATGCGGTGTGGTGGGCCGTGCGTCGGTTCCTTCGGGAGCTTCTACGGGCGAGCACGAAGCCTTGGAATTGCGTGACGGAGATAAAAAACGTTACGGAGGTAAAGGCGTGTTGAAGGCTGTGGAAAATGTGAATAAGGTGATTGCTCCGGCCTTGGTGGGCTATAGTGCTTTGGAACAGCGTGCCATCGACCACAAGATGTTGGCACTCGACGGCACGAAGACAAAGTCTAATTTAGGTGCCAATGCCATTCTCGGGGTGTCGTTGGCTGTGGCTAAGGCCGCTGCGGAATATTTGGACATTCCTTTATATCGTTATATTGGCGGCGTGAACACATACGTGATGCCCGTGCCGATGATGAATATTATTAACGGAGGTTCGCATAGCGATGCGCCGATAGCTTTTCAGGAATTCATGATTCGTCCGGTGGGTGCTCCTTCTTTCCGTGAGGGCTTGCGGATGGGGGCTGAAGTGTTCCATGCCTTGAAGAAAGTGCTTCACGACCGTGGACTCAGTACGGCAGTAGGCGATGAAGGCGGTTTTGCTCCTTCGTTGGACGGCACTGAGGATGCTCTTGAATCCATAATCGCAGCCATCAAGGCTGCCGGCTATGTACCGGGCAAGGATGTGATGATCGGTATGGACTGCGCTTCCTCCGAGTTCTATAAAAATGGAGTGTACGATTATACCATTTTCGAGGGTGAAAAGGGCAAGAAGCGTACTTCAGACGAGCAGATCGCTTACTTGGAAGAATTAATCACGAAGTATCCGATTGATTCTATTGAAGACGGTATGAGCGAGAATGACTGGGACGGTTGGAAGAAGTTGACGGAGCGTATCGGCGGACGTTGCCAGTTGGTGGGTGACGACTTGTTTGTGACCAACGTGGACTTCTTGTCCAAGGGTATTGCCATGGGGTGTGCCAATTCCATCTTAATCAAGGTGAACCAGATCGGTTCGCTCAGCGAAACTTTGGATGCCATCGAGATGGCTCATCGCCATGGTTATACAACGGTTACTTCCCACCGTTCGGGAGAGACAGAGGATGCCACGATTGCCGATATCGCTGTGGCAACGAACAGCGGCCAAATCAAGACCGGTTCTTTGAGCCGTTCCGACCGTATGGCCAAATACAACCAGTTGCTCCGTATCGAGGAAGAGCTGGGGGATTTGGCTGTGTATGGTTATAAGCGCATCAAGTGAGACTTTACGTATTGTGATTGAATGAAAAAAGAGTTGCTTCGGGAGATATTTTACCGAATGCAACTCTTTTTTTGCAAGAAAAACAGGGAGGCATGGCTTTTCATATCTTTGTTTTTCCTAACTTTGTTTGCACCTTAAAAATTAAAGGCCATGCCACGGATAAAGGAAGGATTCAAGGGAGAACGGATAGTCGTCTTGCCGGGATTTTTGATAGAAGAGTTGAAGCGCGACCCTTTGGGCCGCGAGCTTTACATCACGGATATCGGTTATTATCCGCATGCTGGTTTTCATTATTGTGAGCGGAAAGAGGAGGATTCCAATGAGTTTGTGCTGATTTATTGTGTAGAGGGGGAGGGATGGTTCGAACTGGACGGTAAGCGCTATGACGTTGGGGCTAACCAGTTTTTCATTTTGCCCAAATATAAGGCACATGCTTATGGCAGTAAGGCTGAGAATCCTTGGACGATTTACTGGATTCATTTCGATGGCGCAAAAGCCGCCTTTTTCAGTGTGGGTTTCAGTAAGCCGCATGATATTTCACCGGCAGAACATTCCCGTATCAAAGAACGTCTGATGCTGTTTGAAGAAATTTATGCTTCGGTCAGTTCCGGGTATAACAAGAACTACATGTTGTATGCCACGACGAGCCTTTTCCACTTCTTAGGTTCCATGAAGTTTCTTGGAGAATACCGTGAGTGCCGTTTTGCGGGTGTGCAGGAAAAGCGAGACGTGGTGCAGCGTGCCATTCATTTCATGCAGGAAAACTTGAATAAGAAAATCCGTCTGACGGATATTGCCCGCGAAGTGAAACTTTCCCCGTCTTACTTCTCCAATGTCTTTGAGGACAAGACCGGTTCTCCCCCTTTGCGTTATTTGGGATACCTCCGCATTCAGGAAGCCTGTCATTATTTGGATTTCACAGAGTTGAAAATCAGTCAGATCAGTCCGTTGGTCGGTTATGAGGATTCGCTTTACTTTTCCCGACAGTTCACGAAATACATGGGCATGTCGCCGTCGGAATATAAATCAAAGAAGAAAGGGTAAGATTTTAAATAATTATATATTTGAGGAACGAGACATGAATACGAAAGCTCTATTATCTTTAGTAGCAGGCATTTCCTTGCTTTACAGTTGCCATACAGCGCCTGCTTCCCGTGAAGGAGAAACGGGGGCGGCAGACAGTGTGGTGGTAAAAAATGAAGTCGTGAATACGATTCTACAGCGTCGCAGCATCCGGAGATACAAGCCGCAACCGATAGAGAAGGACAAGTGGGCACAGATAGTGGAATGTGGAGTGTATGCTCCCAACGGGAAAGGACTGGAATCGTGGGAAGTGCGTGTCGTGGACAATCCCCGTTTGTTGGCTTCGATAGATTCGGCTTACAGCCGTTTCATGGGGAAAGGACAGGAGGAAACCACTCTTCGGGCGGCATACGGTGCACCTGTACTGGTATTTATCGCATACGATACGACTTATGATTTGTCGCAGGTGGATTGCGGACTATTGGGCGGAAACATGATGATTGCGGCACAATCGTTAGGGATTGGTTCATGTTGCTTGGGTGGTATTTGCCGTTTCCTGAATGAACCGGAAGGTCGTGAATTGCTTGATGAATTGGATTTTCCCGAAACGCATAAATTACTTTATGCCATAGCTTTCGGTTATCCGGACGAAGAACCGACTCCAAAGCCTCGCGATATGGGCAAGGTCAGGACGATAGAGTGATTTTTTCTTTCAACTATATTATAAAAACGAGTCCGTAAGTCGAAACTGTTACGGACTCGTTTAAGTTTTCACCCGACGGGCCTTTTAATCCTGTTTGTCGTTTTTGTTCGTCAGGTTCTTTCCCTTGTATTGTCCAGTCAGGGCATTCAAGAAGCTTTCTACCTTTTGGGATTCAGTTTCCGATATCTTACGTCCTACTTGGTAGGTGGCCATTTTGCTGATGGCTTCGCCAAGTGTAGATACGCTTCCATCGTGGTAATAAGGGTAAGTCAATGCCACATTTCTTAATGTCGGTGTTTTGAAACGATAGCGGTCGCGTTCAATTTTGGTCTGTGCCCAACGTCCGTTGTCTCCGTCCGTAAGTCCTGACTTTTGTGTAAGCTCCCGGTCTTCGAAATAATTGGCACGCTGTCCCATCAGTTCATAAGTCAGTCCACCCATGTTGACACCGGCATGGCAAGTGGCGCAGTTGTATTCCTTGAAAAGTTTGTACCCTTCTATCTGGTCTGCCGTCATGGCGTCCTTTTCACCTTTTAAGTACCTGTCGAAAGGAGAGTTGGGCGTGAGCAACGTCTTTTCATATTCTTCTATGGCATTGGTGATCGTACCCATGCTGAGTCCTTCCGGATACACACTGAGGAACTTGGCTGTAAACGCCTCGTCTGCGGACAAGCGTTCCACAATTTCATCAAAAGACTTGCAACCCATTTCCACCGGATTCAAAGGAGGGCCTCCGGCTTGTTCAGCCAATGTGGCGGCACGTCCGTCCCAGAACTGCACGAAATTGAAGCAGGCGTTGAAGACGGTCGGGGCGTTTACGCCTCCCAGTTGTCCGTTGATACCTTCCGAATAACGCTTGTTGTCCACGCCGCCCGTTTCGATGCCGTGGCAGGTGGCACACGATATGGTACCGTCTGCGGAAAGGCGTGTGTCGTGGTAAAGCCTTTCACCTAATTCAGCCTTTTGAGCATTATACGCTACACTGTCCGGAATAGGACGTACGGGTTCGTTGGCAAACTCAGGGGCAGCCAATGGGTTGGGGAAGTACTTTGCACGAATCTCCTTCACATCGCTCAAGGCAATTTCCTTTTTCGCGTCAGTGATGGAAGAGCCCCAATGCACAAGGTAATATGTGGCCATGGGCATTGAACCGTTGGAGATACATTGTTCCACTTTGGCCAAATCCACTTCGTTGGGCATGGTCTGTTCCTTCAGTGCCTGGATAAACGGTGCGATGTCGAATGCCGCATATCCGTCTTTCACATGTTGGGCTATCAGTCCCTTTGCCAAAGGCATAGTGGCATAGAACGGCAATTCCGGATTGGCGGTATGACAGTCTGCACAACCTCCGTCTTCCAGCACTTGAAGTAACTGTTCATGTACAGGCAAATCGGGCGAGGGGGCTCGGTTTACCATCCGGTAGGTCACGGCCAATGCTGCTATGACAACTACCAAGCTTAATAGAATTTTAGAACTTTTTTTCATCTTGTACAAGTCGTTTTAATTGATTGTTGATTGATATAAAAAACACTGTTTTCGTCACATATTTCCGTACACATGTATGCTGCCTTGTGCCGACGGAAGATAATTAACCCCATACCAGCACATCTGCAAACAGGCAAAAGCAAAGATGAGCAATACATAGGAAAGCCGATGACTTCTGTGTGCGTTGAACCGCCAATGTATATATAACAGGTAAGTCGTCCAAGTCACGGCTGCCCATGTTTCCTTGGGATCCCAGCTCCAATAATTACCCCATGCATTCTTGGCCCATAACGCCCCGCTGAGCATGCCGAAAGTTAGGAATGCCGTACCTATATATACCAATTGGTCAGCTGTGGGGAGATAGCGTTCCGTATGTTGTATGATTCCGGCTACCGCAAGGATGAAAGCACATCCCGACACGGAATAAGAGAACATGTAGACCGTTACGTGCGGGATGAACCAGGCACTTTGCAATGCCGGCATCAAGGCTTGCTCGTGTATCTCCGGCTTCAGCAGGTTCATCGTGATGAATACGGAAGCTACGACCGTGGAAAAGAACATAATCCACCGGTAACGCCACTTGGCGTAGGTGAGGATTCCGGACAGCATCATGAAAAAAGAATACCACAATCTCGTCTCGCCCAGCGTGCGTAGGGGAGGGCGGTGAAGCCCGGTCCAGAAAACTGCGATGAATGCGGCATAGACGCACAGCCCTGCCACGGTGAGCAGGACAGAGGCATAGGGCCTTCCTTTCCATGCCGCAATGGCACCCGCCATCCACAATAATACCGAGGGTAAGGCAAATTCTGCAAATTCATTCCACGTAATCATGTTGCTTTCCTCCTTCTTCCTTTTTTCCCGGTACGGAATGGTCCTTGTATGAAAAGCAGGGCACTGCCTGCAATGAGCATCCATATTCCTGTCCATTGGACGTATTTCCATGGCTGCCGTACCCATAGCACGATGCAGTATGGGGAAATATCCGTGGTTCCCGTCGTGTTTATACTTTCCAGATAGAGGTCATCTTGCCATGAGAGGCGGTGGGGATGGTTCACTTTCAACTTGAATGTGGAGCCTTTGCCCGTACGCAGTTCTGCTGTATAATCCTGCGGGATACCGCGTTCGGAAAAAGTCGCTTCCGATGAGACCAGTTGCAACGTTTCGCCCAGTGCCGTCTTGTAACCGCCTTTGTCGAAAGCCTCCGCTGTGGGTTGTTCTTTAGTTACTATCGCCCGCCATTCGTAGGTGTCGGGAGCTCCGAAGAAACCGCCGGACAAAGCAAGCAAAAGACCCGCATGCACGAGTGTGAAACGCAGTTTGTAAGGGCGTGGACGGGACAGACCTCGAAACAGTACCAATGTGAGGTGTGCAACCAAGGCAGTCAGGACGGCTACGAACCACCATGTGCCTGTAACAGGGAGATTGGTGAAGCCTTGCACTAAACAAGACCCCAAAAACAGGGTCAAGAGCAGGTAGGTGGTGGAAAGCGAAGACAGATGGGATGCAAATGGGGAAAAACGTTTTTCCCTGGAAATCACCCATAGGCCAACTGTCAGGAATAACAATAGGCCGACATTCACCGGAAATGCAAAAAATGTTTTCGGGAAATGATAAAACAGCCATTGACAGATGAGTGCTGTCCCAAAGTAACAAATCCACAGGGCTTTGGCCATAGTGTAGTCTTTGCTTTAAGTTTTTATAATATGAACATTGAAACAACAAAGGTAACCATATTTTGGAGGAATTTACTATTTTTTTCGATAAACTTGCATATAATGGCTCTTTTCATTATCTTTGCACTCGATTTCAAGGAAATCATGCGGAAATAGCTCAGTCGATAGAGCACTAGCCTTCCAAGCTGGGGGTCGCGGGTTTGAGTCCCGTTTTCCGCTCATGTAAGACTTGCTGTTTTTAGCAGGTCTTTTTTGTTGTATTCGTGAGGTAAATGCTATTTACCCGGATAGCCCCGTTATAACGTTTAATGCAATGTAGTCGTGCAAAGTCTTGATATGTGCCATAAAATATCGTTAATACTTTATCTTTAATCCATAATATGATTGTTGGAATTGTGTGAATATAGTATATTTGTGTGGAGTACAAGTAATGAAAGATAAAAGTATGCTCTTTTGATATAGATGATAAATCAAAATGGGATGAAGAGGTTTCATGGCTTTGTGAGATGTGTAGATAGTTTACGGGACTGATTGAAAAAATAAAAATAGTATGATATGATAGAGCAGGTTGTAATAAATAATTATAAGTCGATAAGGGATTTGTCTTTACCCTTAAACCGATTGAATGTGCTCATTGGTTCAAACGGTGTGGGTAAAAGTAATTTTATCTCATTTTTTGAATTGACGAAAGCCATATATGAGCAACGGTTCGGAAGTTATACTTTGTCAAAAGGTGGTATTGACAGCTTGTTGTATCGTGGAAGGAAGGTATCTCCTTCCATCCATGGATTATTAGATTTCGATAATAATAATGCTTTCTTTTTTGAAATAAAACCCGCGCAATCCAATAAGGGATTTATAGAAAAAACGGGGGATTATTTCAATAATTTCCATACAGAAGGTAAGGATTATGCGGAATGGAATAAGACGCTATGGGATTCCGCTGTTGAAGAATCTTCTTTAATCCAAAATCTCAAATGGAGGGCCGGTTATTTAAAGAAATATTTGAGTAGCTTTACGGTATATCATTTTCATGATACCAGTGTAAGTTCTCCTATGCGTGGAGATTGTAATATCAATGATAACGAATACCTTCGTGACAATGGTTCTAATTTAGCGGCATTTCTCTATTCTATGATGCAAAATGATGAAACTAATTTTCGGTTGATAGAAGGAGTGGTAAGTTCCATTGCGCCCTATTTTAAGTGTTTCAAGTTACGTCCGGATGTAAATGATAAGGAAAGAATACGCTTGGAATGGGAAGAAAAGGAGACAGATATGTATCTTAACGGATACAGTTTTTCGGATGGGACTTTACGTTTTATTGCTTTAGCCACTTTACTGTTGCAATCGAAAACCCCCGAGGTTATTGTGATTGATGAGCCCGAGCTTGGTTTGCATCCTGCTGCTATAAATAAGTTTGCCGAACTTGTCAAACGTGCATCCAATAAGAGTCAGATTATCTTATCCACACAATCTACAAATTTAGTGAATTGCTTTGATGTGAAAGATATTATAGTTGTGGATAGGATTGAGAGCCAATCTGTTTTTAGGCATTTGTCAGAGGAGGATTTGGCGACATGGATGGATGAATACGATTTGTCAATTAGTGATTTGTGGGAGAAGAATATGATAGGAGGACAGTTATGAGACGTGTATATATTGTTGTGGAAGGACAAACTGAGCAGGAATTCGTCAATACTGTTATTTCTCTTTATTTACAAGAATTTGGCGTATTCAATATTACTCCGGTTTTAATCCGGACCAGTAGGAACGGGAGAGGTGGAATGGTGAATTACCAGCATTTATGGAATACCGTCAAATCGCTTTTGGGATCTTCAAGGAATGATTTTGTTGTAACTACATTCATCGACTTTTTCAGGATACCTAACACCATGCCGAGGTATGAAGAATGTATGGCGAAAGCCAGTAAAATAGAGCGTGTCAAAGCACTGGAAAGCGCTATGAATGAACATATAGGAGATAGACGTTTCTTTTCTTATATCCAGTTACATGAATTTGAGGCTCTTTTGTTTTCTAATAATAATGGTTTTGAGTACTACTTCTCAGAAGATTGTGCTAAAAAAACAAATAATATTGTTTCCTCGTATGAAAATCCGGAAGATATAAATTCATCTCCAGAGGGAGCACCTTCTAAAAGATTGTTGGCCTTGAAATCTGATTATAATAAAGTGTTGGAGGGAAACTTAATAGCACTGGAGGTGGGGATAATGAGTATGCTTGAAAAATGTCCGAGATTCAATAGGTGGATAACCCAAATCATTGACACCTGTAAAGTATAGGTTGAATGAGGTTCGGGGCATATTGTATGAAGGCAGAAAGTCGGTTGTTTATATCTGATGATTTTATAGCGTTTGGAAAAAGCTAACACGCATTTTGGGGCGTGTTGGTGATGTAAAGTCTTATTCCGTATAGAACCGGAACACCGTAGTTTGCCGGTATTCCTCCCCAGGACGCAACAGGCAGGAGGGGAAATCGGGATGCGATGGTGTGTCGGGATAGTATTGCGCTTCGAGGCAGACGGCGGTGTCGGGATGGACGTAATAACCGGCTGTGTAGAGCAGTACGGAGGGCAGGTCGGTTTTTACCGTCAGGCTGCGGCCCGTGGTGGGCTCGGACAACCGGGCGGCCTCCACCATGTCGGGAGACTTTTCCGTTTTCAGTACGTAACAGTGGTTGTAACCTTTGTTCCATTTCAGTTGCTCATGGTCGGCATATAAGTCCTGTCCGATGGGTTTGGCTGAAGTGAAATCGAAAGGCGTGCCGCCCACCTTCACCCGTTTGCCTGTGGGGATGAACTGCGGGGTGGTGTCCAACATCGTATGTGAAGGGATGCGCAATACATGTTCCGTGATTTTCTCTCCTTTGCCGCCCAAATTGAAGTAGGCATGGTTCGTCAGGTTCAGGTAGGTTGCCCTGTCTGTTGTTCCATAGTAGCGGATGGACAGCTCGTTGCCGTCGTTCCAACGGTATTCCACCGAGATGTGTGCGTTGCCCGGATAACCGCCTTCTCCATCGGGGGAAAGCCGCGTGAAGCGCACGCCGTCGTCCAAAACTTCCCAGTCCCACAGCATGCGGTCGAAGCCGGAGAAGCCGCCATGGTTGGTGTTCTGCCCGTCGTTTTTTTCCAGTTCGTAGGTTTGCCCGTCGATGCAGAGGCGTGCGCCTCCGATGCGGTTGGCAAAACGGCCCACGATGGCTCCCATGTAGAACTCGTCCGACAACAGGTCGGTCGGGCTGACGAGCACATTCGCCATCTCTCCGTGTTTGTCCGGCACGATGGCAGAAAGCCAACGGGCACCCCAGTTGGTCAGTTCAACCACGGCTCCGATTGAGTTTGTCAACCGGAAGCCGTAGACCGGGGTACCCGTCGGCATATTACAGATCACTTGTGTGTTTATTCGCATAATTCACGATGGATTTGTGCACCTTGGTGGTTGATGTCCAAAGCGCGTGCCTTGTCCAAGTACTCGATGGCGTGTACGCGGTCTTCCAATCCTAAATAGCCCAATCCCATGACATAGTTGCAGTGGATGGCGTTGCGTTTGTCCAGATTGTCCTCCCAGATGGCCAGGTCGGGCAACGATACGGCAAAGTAGTCTATGCGGCAGTGGTCGAACAAGTGTTTCTCACCATGCTTGATGAGCTTGTTGAAGCGTCCGCGTGCCTTGCCTTCCTCGCCCAATGCGCGCCAAGCCAGTCCCTGATAGAAAATCTTGTCCGGTTGCGCATCGTTGTAGAAAAACGCCTGTTGCGGTTCGGCAGAGCCTTGGGTGGCCTTGTGCAACCAAAGTTTGGCGTTTTCTTCATCTCCCAGTCCGCGGTAAGCCAATCCTTTGTAGTACCAGATGTCGTTTTCTTCTGCATTGATGAGTTTGCCTTCGCCCAAGTTGTACGGGTATTGGTCTGTGGCCTGCAACAAATCCAAAGCGTCGGCGTAGCGGTGTTCGCGCAGGGCGATTTTGGCCAGTTCCACATGGCAGATGGTGTATTGCCCCGTGATTTTTCCTTCACCGCCTTCCCACGGATGGAATTTGCGGGCGGCAATCAGTGCCTCGGCCTCTTCATAGCGTCCTAATTGGTTGTAGAGCGTGATGCGTTCGATGGACAGGTCGTCGCGGCTTTCCGTTTCGGCCGGATGGGCTTCGAGGAATGCGAGACGTTCCGCTTGCGGACGTCCGAGCCGTTTGTAGAGCTGGTCCAATTCCATCAGGATGCGAGCATCGCTTTCGTCGAGGCGGTAAGCCTTCTCCAGTGTTTCCACCGCCTTCTGCGGATCGTTGCGTTTGTTGTAGTAAGCCAGCGAGAGGTTGCGCCATACGGTAGGGAACGCCGGGTCGATAGCGGCCGATGCCTCCCAACATGCGATAGCATTGTCGTATTGCCGTGCGGCATACCAGAAGTTGCCGAGGGCGTAGGCCGCTTTGGCACAGGCTTCGTGGTTCTCTTTCATTGCATCCTGCAACACCAATACTTCTTCGATGCGGTTGGGGAAGCAGTAAGAATGGTCGTCCTGTTCGGCCTTTTTGTAATATTCGAGCGCCTTGACCGTGTCGCCTTTACGCGAGTGGCAGTAGCCCAACGCGTAATGTACCATCGGGTAGACTTCGCCTTGTGTGGCGGCGTACCCCCCTAACAGGTTGATGGCCTCGTCGTAAAGTCCGGCTTGTGCGAAATCGAGTGCGTATTCGATGTAGACGTGGGCTGCACCGTGCATCAGTCGCTGCATTTCCTTCAGCACGTGGTCATCGCCCGTGAGGAGATATTGCTCGAAGCGGCATCCCATATTGAAGCGGTCTATCTTGAGCGATTCCGCTATCAGTTCGAGGGCTTCTTCCTTACGTCCCAAGTGGCGCAGGATGGAGGCTTTCAGTTGGCGTGCCTTATGGTGGTGCCAGTTGCGTACGAGCGAGCGGTCTATCAGGTCAAGGGCTTTCTCGAAGTTGCCCCGGCGGCAGTCGATGGCGGCCAAGTTGTAGTAGGCGGCATCCTGCCAAGCGGCATTCCAGGCCGATTTGAAGAACGCGTCGTATGCCTCGTCCGTTTTGTCCTGCATCAGACAACTCCAACCCAGATTGTAATACGGTTCACCGTCGTAAGGGTTCGGATTGCGTTCCGTCAGGGTTTCGACGGCTTTGCGGAAATAGCCTTCGGCTTTGGCGAATTGTCCCTTGCGCATCAGGAGCAAACCCATGGCGTTGTTGCAACGCACATCGCCCGGTTCGCGGCGCAACGCCTCCTCATAGTAGTCCATCGGGTTGTAAGTCGCGTGGCGGTATTGCTCCAAGTGCAGCCCCGTGAGGTAGAGTTGCTCGATGGACGCGATGTCCTTCGGGTCTTTGGCGGCCTTGGCCGGATCCGGTACGGGCTTGATTTCCGGTTTGTCAGCCTGATAGCTCACCAGAATACGGCCTTCGTGGTTGCGGATTTCAACCAGGATGTCTTCGTCTTTCAAGCCCTCGGCGGCAAATTCAGCTTGGAACGGTTCTGCCGGAGAGATGGAAATGACTTTATCGAAAAGGGTGTTGCCGCCCACGTTGTCCTTGACAAAGATATGCACGTCCTTGTTCACTCCGGTGGTGTACAGGATGACTTTGCCTTTTCCTTCCTTGACTTCCAAGTTCAGCAACGCGTCTTTGGTGGCATTCTTCACGTAGCCCACTTCGGCGTAGGGCATGAAGTACTGTTTCCACGATTTTTCCTCGTAGGGTTGCAACCACGTGAAGTCCGGCTGGTTGTCGGTGTACATGCCTGTCATCAGTTCGATGTACGGGCCGTCCTCGTCCGTCAGGTTGCGGTCCCAAGCGCGTCCGAAGTCGCCGTTGCCCCATGTCCATTGCTTCTTCCCCGGTGACACATGATGATCGGCCACGTGGAGCAATCCGCCTTTCACGTCCTCTTCATATCCGCCCACGAAGTCGAATTTCGATTGGATGGCCATGTAGGATGTCGGCACGGGGATATTCTTGTATTTCGAGATGTCCACACCGGCGGAATAGTCTTGTTTGTAGTAAGTGCCCGTGGCGATGGGGAACGACGACACGTCACGCTTGCCATGGTCGAACACGGCGTTCACGTCTGGCGGGAACACCGAGTGGTAGTGGTCGTTGACCACCACGGCCGGGTTGGCCCACCACAGGAACGTCTGCGGGAAAGACGTACGGTTGTAAATCTTCACGTTGATTTCGATGTACGACTTGCCCGGATAGAGCGTAAAGCCCTGCATGCCTTTGGTGCGGAACATGCGTTCCACTTCGTTGCACCATACCGTCTTGCTGCCGTCGGCATGCTCCTCGATGGAGAAGTCCGTGGGCAGGAACGTGGACGGGCGGTGGTGTTGCGGCCAGTTGAACTCGATACCGCCCGAAATCCACGGGCCGGTCAGGCCGACGAGCGCGGGCTTCACCACTTGGTTGTAGTACACGAAGTGGCGTTGCTTCACCTTGTCGTATGCCATGTGGATGCGTCCGCCCAATTCCGGGAGTATCATCACCTTGATATATTCGTTCTCGATGAAGAGCGCATGGTAAAGCTTGTCTTTCTTCTCGTCGGAGATTTTCTCTACCACGGGATAAGGATAGACCGCGCCGCTGCTGCCTTGGTAGACACGTTTCTCCAAGAAGATCGGATTCTTTTCTTCCTTGCCGATTTCGTAGGTGGGGAGCAGGATGTCCTCTTCCCATGCACGCACCTCGGAGGTGTTCACCGTGCTTTGAATCAAATAGGATGTGATTTTTTCCATGATGTATGAAGTTATTGGATAAGTTCGTGTTCGATTTCTTCCAGACTCTTGCCTTTCGTTTCAGGCAGGCGGCGCCATACGAAGATGCCACCGGCGAGGCAGATGATGCCATAGAGCCAGAACGTCCCGGCTGCGCCCAATCCGCTGTTCAGCACCGGGAAGGTATACGTCAGGATGAAGCAGGCGGCCCAAAGGGCGAAGGTGCATACCGACATGGCCACGCCCCGTATGCGGTTGGGGAATATTTCGGAGATGATGACCCACATGGTCGTAGCCAGCGTCATGGCGTAGCAGGCGATGGCGGCCACCACGATGACGAGCAGCATGACTCCGCTGATATGGAACCAGTAGGCCGCGCCCATGAAGGCGTAAATCAGCGTCAGGCCGAACGCCCCGAAGAGAGTCAGGGCTTTGCGTCCCCAGCGGTCTACCACGCACATGGCTAAGACGGTGAAAATCACGTTGGTCACTCCCGTCACCACGATGTTCATCAATACATCGGACACGCCGTAACCGGCGGCCATGAAGATTTCCTGTGCATAGTTGAAGATGACGTTGATGCCGCACCACTGTTGCAACACGGCCATCACCACGCCGATGAGCAGGATTTTGCGCATCGAGGGGTGGAGCAGTTGTTTGAATCCGCCTTCCACGGTTTTCTCTCCTGCGGCGGCTTCTATGGCTGCCAGTTCTTCACGAGCGTGGGCCTCGCCGCCTATCTTCGCGAAGATGCCGAAGGCTTTCTCCTTGTACCCCGATGAGGCCAGCCAGCGCGGGCTTTCGGGCAGGACGAAACTGAAGACGAAGAAAAGGGCTGCGGGTACGACCATGGCCCAGAACATCCACCGCCATCCCATTTGTCCGTTCCACGACAGGCGTATCATCTCGGCTGTGGCGTGGTCGGCCACCGGTTCGGCAATCTGCCAGTTGACGATTTGTGCGCTAAGGATTCCCAGTACTACCGTCAACTGGTTGATGGACACGAAACGTCCGCGCAAGTGGGCCGGGGCGATTTCCGCTATATACATAGGAGAAAGGCTCGAAGCGATGCCGATGGCGAATCCGCCGATGAGGCGGAACACGTTGAACAGTCCGAACGTGTCGGCGGCACCCGTGCCCACGGCCGTACAGATGAATAGTCCGGCGGCCAGTATCAATATGGGTTTACGGCCTAATTTGTCACTCAGCTTGCCCGCGCTCAACGCGCCGATGAGGCAGCCGATCAACGCACTGCTCATAGCCCACCCTTGAAGCGAAGGGCTGTCGGCAATCTGGAAGTATTGTTCATAAAAAGGTTTGGCGCCACCAATCACGACCCAGTCGTAACCGAAAAGGAAACCGCCCATGGCGGAAATCAGCGCAATCAGAAACAGGTAAAGATTTGTTTTTGTCTTCATGATTGTAGAAATGGTTTAAGAAATATTTTCTGGGTGCAAAGTAACGCGGTTTTTGCGGTTCCGGAAATGGATAGAATCACTTATGATATGGACAATTTTGCGGTGGGGCGTTTTTGTGCGGCCAGACGGCGGTTCGGGGTATGGGCGATGCAGTGGCTTATTTTGACAAAGGGAGGACGGCGAATCGTTTGGCGCAGAACGGAAAATCAATCTCTTGAGAACGGAAAATCGTTTGGCGCAGAACGGCGAATCGTTCTCAGGAGAAAATTTTGTAAATCATAAATCGTTGTATCATAGTGTGTTATTGATGGAGCTCCTATTGGGCTTCTACTCTAAAAAATATTGACTTTGGAGCGAATTTGTTTGTTTTTGACGAGAATTTCGGACAGAGGCAAGGTTTTCTTTTCGTACTTTTGTATGCTGAGTTATACTACTTGAATAGCATACAAAATATCATGGAAATAAAGTTGAATTTGAAGCAGGCCGGAGTACTGGCCATAGCGGCCGTGGCGGCTTTGAGCGTGCAGGCTCGTGGAGGAAAACGCTTGTCGGAGTATGTGAACCCGTTTATCGGGGCTACGACGAACACACAAATGGCTAAGGCCGAACATGGGTTGGGAAAGACCTTTCCCGGTGTGGCCACGCCGTGGGGCATGACGCAGGTCAGCCCCAATACCATTACCGGAGGCGACAACGGTTCGGGGTACAGTTATGAACATACGACCATCGAGGGCTTTGCCTTGACCCAGATGAGCGGCATCGGATGGTATGGCGATTTGGGGAATTATTTAGTGATGCCCACCACGGGGCCTTTGCATACGTATCGCGGCGAGGCAGAACGTCCGGAGGAGGGCTACCGTTCGCGTTACGATAAGGAGAGCGAGACGGCACGTGCCGGATATTACGCTGTCCGCCTGACCGATTATGACATCCGGGCGGAACTGACGGCCACTCCTCACGGCGGGGTCATGCGTTTCACTTATCCGGAAAACGAATGTTCGCGCATTCAAATCGACTTGGCTCGCCGCGTGGGCGGTACGTCTGTCCGGCAGTACGTGGAGCGTGTGGACGACTATGCCATCCGCGGATGGATGCGTTGCACGCCCGACGGAGGCGGTTGGGGCAACGGGGGAGGGAAGGCCGATTATACGGTTTACTTTTACACCCGTTTCAGTAAGCCGTTGGAATGTTACGGCGTATGGTCGGCCGAGTTTCCCGAGGGCATGGGGCGCAAGCTGGAAAACGTGACTTCGCCGGAATTTGCCGAGGCTGTACGCCGGGCGAAGGTGACGGAACGTCCCGACCGCATGGAGGGAGACCATTTGGGATTTTATACGGAGTTCCCCACGCGCGAAGGCGAACAGGTGCTGATGCGCACGGCCATCTCCTTTGTCAGTCTGGAAGGAGCGGAGGCGAACTTCAAAGCCGAATTGAGGGGAAAGGACTTCGAGCGGTATTGCGAAAAGGCGGCTGCGCTGTGGGACGAGGCCTTGTCGAAAATCAAAATCTCCGGAGGGACGGAAGATGAGCGCACGATTTTTTATACTTCGCTGTACCACACGATGATAGACCCGCGCGACTATCGCGACGTGACGGGTGAATACGTGGGAGGAGACCGGAAGGTGCACAAGACCGATGCATTCAAGAAGCGTACGGTGTTCAGCGGTTGGGATGTGTTCCGCAGCCAGTTCCCCCTGCAAAACCTTATCAATCCGGAAGTGGTGAACGACATGATCAACTCGTTTGTCACTCTGGCCGAGGAAAACGGTACGGGCGTGTACGAACGTTGGGAGTTCCTGAACGCTTACAGCGGCTGCATGTTGGGTAATCCGGCCATAGCCGTCATCGTCGATGCCTATATGAAAGGCATACGCGGATACGACGTGGAGAAAGCTTACCGCTTTGCCCGTCAGACAGCCGACCGCATCGGGCACCATCCGGAACTGGGATATTCGCCCGGCGGCAGCGGCATATCGGAAACGTTGGAATACGGATACTTCGATTGGTGTGTGGGCGAATGGGCCGAGGCTTTGGGCAAGACGGAGGATGCCGGCATCTATCACCGGCGCGGACAGGCATACCGTAAAATATTCGATAAGGAAAAGGGATGGTTCCGCGTGCGCAACGCCGACGGCTCGTGGGCGGACTGGCCGGAAAAAGGACGCTTGCAGGAGTGGTACGGTTGCATGGAGTGCAATCCCTACCAACAGGGTTGGTTCGTGCCGCACGACGTGCCCGGCATGGTGGAAATCATGGGCGGTCGCGACAAAGTGCTGGCCGATCTGGAATCCTTTTTTGAAAACACGCCGCGCGAATTCTATTGGAATCCCTATTATAATCATGCCAATGAACCCGTGCACCACGTGCCTTTCCTCTTCAACCGCTTGGGGGCGCCGTGGCTCACGCAGTACTGGACGCGTGTGATTTGTGCCGACGCTTACAAGAACAGTCTGGCCGGGCTGTGCGGCAATGAGGATGTGGGGCAGATGTCGGCCTGGTATATCCTGGCTTCTGCGGGGTTCCATCCGCTTTGTCCGGGCGAGACGCGTTATGAATTGACAGCCCCTGTGTTCGACCGTGTGGAGATCGCGCTCGACCGCCGTTATGCCAAAGGCCGTAAGTTTGTAGTCACTACGGAGGGGAATGCGCCCGACGCCTGTTACATCCAGTCGGCCACGCTGAACGGCAAGCCTTACAACCGTTGCTATATCGACCACGAGGATATCGTCCGTGGCGGTGAGTTGCACTTCGTGTTGGGGCGCACGCCGAACAAGCAGTGGGGTGTGGAATGAGCGGCCGTACGGCAAGTCATATAGGAATGGAGAGAATCGCAAAATTGTCCATGTGATAAGTGATTCTCTCCATTTCGGCTTTTAGTGAAACGGACTTACTTTGCAGACGAATAATCATTCTTAAATCTATATAGCGATATGGCTCAAAAAATCATGTTATCTTTGGCGGTATTCTTCTGCTGGACGTTTGCCCTGAAAGCGGAAGAGTACAAATTGTCTTCGCCCGACAAGAAACTGGAGGTGAAGCTCCGTGTGGAAGGGCGTACGGAATTTGAAGTGTGGTACGATAAGGTGAAGTTGGTGGAACCTTCGGTGATAGGGATGAACCTGTCCGACGGGCGTCACGTGGGAGGCGACCCCGTGACCTCTGTGAAGAAAGACCGTGTGAACCGCAAGATAGACGTCGTGGTGGGGAAAAACAAGACCCTGAAAGAGGCGTACAATGAAATCGTGCTGTCTTACGGCACGGACTACGACCTGGTCGTGAGAGCCTACAACGAAGGGTGGGCTTACCGTTTCGTGACGCACTGGGACAAGGAAATCATTATCGACAGCGAAGATGCCGTGTTCAATTTCGCTTTTACCCCTACGGTGTATTTCCCGGAGTGCGACAGCAATACCGCACCCGAGCGTGAACAGTCGGGCAAGGTGCACCAGATTCATCAGGGCTACCGTAATTTCGAGCGGCTTTACAAGGTGTATCGTTCGCCGGGTGAGATTCCGGCCGGCCGTTTTTCCGTTTCTCCGGTGCTCTTCGAGTATCCCGGCAAGCCCTACAAGGTGGTGGTGACGGAATCGGACACTTACGATTATCCCGGCTTGTATATGGAAGCCGCCGGGCAGAATGCCATGCGCGGAAAGTGGGCGGCCTACCCTAAAGAAGTGATGGACGGAGACCCGTCGAACCCTTACCGTTGGTATTCCAACCATCTGGTGATTTCACGTGAGGATTACATTGCAAGGACGGGAGGCGACCGCACGTTCCCGTGGCGCGTCATGATCGTGTCCGATGACGACAAGACGTTGTTGAACAATGAGCTGGTCTACATGCTGGCCGAACCTTGCAAGATTGAGGATACCTCGTGGATACAACCCGGAAAGAGTGCTTGGGAATGGTGGCACAAAGCCGTGGTGGAAGGCGTGGACTTCCCGGTGGGGAACAAACATCTTTCGTTGCAACTTTATAAATACTATGTAGACTGGGCTTCGGAGAACGGTATAGAGTACATGACGCTCGATGCCGGATGGAAAATGGAGTACATCAAGGAATTGTGCGACTATGCCCGGGGGAAGAACGTGAAGATATTGGTTTGGACTTGGGCCAGTTGTCCGCTGGAGAATCCGGACGATTGGATCAAGCAGATGCACGAGTGCGGGGTGGCGGGTGCCAAGATTGATTTCTTCGAACGCAACGACCAGATTGCCATGCGCTGGGGGCGCGAATTTGCCGAACGGTTGGCGCAGTACCGGATGGTGGCCATCTTCCACGGTTGTCCCGTACCGGTGGGCTTGAACCGTACTTACCCCAACGTGATGAATTATGAGGCCGTGAGAGGGGCTGAATGCAATTTCTGGGAAAAGACCATCACGCCCGAATACCATACACGTTTCCCCTTCATCCGTTCATTGGCCGGACCGGAAGATTACACGCCGGGCGGCATGCGCAACGTGACGCCCGAAGAGTTCCAACCGCGTGACCGGGACAGCATCCCTCCGATGAATATGGGGACGCGTTCGCATGTCTTGTCCATGTACGTCATATTCGACCATTGGATCGGTTACCTGTGCGACGCACCTTCGGAATATAACAAATATCCCGACATCTTGGATTACCTGTCGAAAGTTCCTTCGGTGTGGGACAAGACCCTTCCGCTCGATGCCCGTTTGGGCGAGTACATCGTGATGGCCAAACAAACCGGTAAGGATTGGTACGTGGGCGGCATGACGAACTGGACACCGCGCAGCGTGACGGTGGACTTCGGTTTCCTGAAACGTGGGAAGACCTACCGCGCTGTGGTTTTCAAGGATAAACCGGAGTCGGGCGACCATCCGACAACGTACGCCTGCGAGACGATGAATGTGGACCGGAATACGAAACTGACGTTGGATATGGCTCGTGGAGGCGGCTTTGCGATTCGTCTGACGGAAGAATGAAAGTAAGGTTTTATGCGAAAGGCCGCAGAAGGATATGTCCTTCTGCGGCCTTTCGCATGGCGGGTGACCTTTCTTCAGGGAGCCTCTTGTGTACTGAGGATTTTCAGGAGCTGCTTTTCGCGTTGGAGTTCTTTGGTATCCTTGTCCGGTGATATCAGCATCATGCTCCGTATGATGTCCTCGTTGCAGCAAGTGTAATTGTAGTATTCCAACAGTTCCCCGGTCAGTCGTGCTTTGGGTATCACCTCTGTACGCAAGTCGGCAAACTCTTCCAGTGGGATTTCGTCGCCTTGCCGGACAAAGAGAATGCGCCGGGCGATCGGATTGCGGTTATAGTCGTGTGTCAGATAGATTCCTTTCATGATTTGGGGATACTCGATGATGGGCAGTTGCAGGTAGACCACCTTCAGGGCAAGTTGCAGGCGTTTTTGTTCGTTGAACATCAGATAACCGATTTGAAACGGCGAGAACAACCCCACGCCGATATAATAGTCGCCCGACAGGTTCTGGCAATAGACTTTGGGCATGGTGTCGCCGTCTACGATAGAGGATATCATATAAGGCTCCACTTTCAGTCCGTCGGAGTAGGACGAAGAACTGTAAGACTGGTAAAGTCCGGTATAGATGCCGGCATTGGGCAGATATTTGATGGCTTCTTTCTCGATGTCGTCCAGAAAAGGTCGTCCGCCGTTTTTGTTGGAAACGAAACGTGGCTCGATGTGGCTCACTTTGTCGTACAATTCATCGAGGCAACCTTGCAGTTTGCGTTTCGACACGTTGTTGACTTGTTGCAGCCCTTGGTCTAACGCACTTTCCGTACCGCATCCTCCGGAGAGCAGATTGATGTAGGTGGGGAGCACGGAAGAATAGAGCGAGGAGAGTACGCTGGATGCTATGCCCGTCTCTTCGGAGATGTCCTTCATCCGTACACCGGCTTCGCGTAGTTTCTTCATCCGTTCGTAGAGTGATACCAATTTGTCCATACGTATGTTCTTTTGGGCAAAGGTACGTTTTCCATGTTACAAACCTGTTGCTTTCGTGCTTCATTACCGTGAGATGAATGTTACATTATAAATACGGGTTTGGACGGACGTATGATATATAATGAATTAATTTTTTCAGATGGCAGTTTGGGATAGTTTTGCAGCCGAAAACAAAACTATGGTTATGGAACAAATCGTAAAGAACAAAAGATTTTCGGATGCGTTGCTCATCCTGTGGGCGGGCGGTGCAGCCTTGCTTTCCTACTCTTTGGTGTATGCCTTGCGCAAACCTTATACGGCGGCTTCGTTCGAGGGGTTTGATTTTTTCGGCACGGACTACAAGGTCGCGGTGACGACGATTCAGATTTTAGGTTATGTGATAGCCAAGTTCTTTGGCATCAAGTTGATTTCGGAGTTGAAGAAGGAGCGTCGTTTCAAGTTTTTCGTCTGTTCGGCGGTAGCAGCCGAGGCTGCTTTGGTAGGCTTCGGCCTGTTGGCTCCTCCGTTCAATGTGGCGGCCATGTTTTTGAACGGCTTGTCGCTCGGTTGTATGTGGGGCGTGATATTCAGCTTTATCGAGGGACGCAAGGTGACGGATATGTTGGCCAGTCTGTTGGGGGTAAGCATGGTGTTCAGTTCCGGTGTGGCCAAGAGTTTCGGCTTGTTTGCCATGAACGAGATGCACGTGGGACAGTTTTGGATGCCTGCCGTGATTGGGGCTTTTGCTTTGCCTCTTCTCGTTTTTATGGGGTATATGTTGAAGCGTCTGCCACAGCCTACGGAAGAGGATATTGCGCTGCGTAACGAACGTGTGACATTGGACGGAAACGGACGTAAGCTCTTGTTCCGAAGTTATGCTCCGATTCTTACCTTGTTGTTCGTGGGCAACTTCATGTTGCTGGTGCTGCGCGACATCAAGGAAGATTTTCTGGTCAATATCCTGGATATGAGCAATCAGTCTTCTTGGCTTTTCGCCCAGGTGGATACGATTGTTACGTTGGTCATTCTCGGGATATTTGCCGCTTTCATCTTCTTCCGCAGCAATATTCGGGCTTTGATGTGCTTGATGGGACTGGTCATTGCCGGTTGTTTGGTCATGACATACGTGTCACTGAATTATGAGGCATTGGATTGGCAGCCGGTAGTGTGGTTGTTTGTGCAGAGCCTGTGCCTTTACATTGCCTATCTGACTTTTCAGACGATTTTCTTCGATCGCTTTATCGCTTGTTTCCGCATCAGGGGAAACGTGGGTTTCTTCATCGCCATTATCGACTTCATCGGCTACATGGGTACGGTGACTCTGCTTTCCACCAAGGAGTTTTTGAACTTCGACATGGAGTGGTTTGCGCTTTACAACCACATGGCATGCGCGGTCGGCGCGGTTTGTGCGGTCTTGTTCACAGTGGCTGCCGTATTGATTTATAAACGGTATTCCGCTCAAGGGCGTAGAAAAGAACAGACGGAGCGTACGATTTTGTATATGAATCCTCAATATAATGCAATTTGACGATGAAACAGGATTATGATGTGATAATTATCGGTGGCGGTTTGTTGGGATGCGCCACGGCTTACCAGTTGGCCAAACGTAAGGCGGGGAAGGTGTTGTTGTTGGATGCCAACGAGATAGCGTCGCAGGCTTCGTCCCGTGCAGCCTGCCTGTTGACACGGGCGCGTACCAAACCGGCTTTGATGGAAATGGTGCAGGAAACGTATGATTGCATTGATGAAATAGAGCACCTTTTGGGGGAATCGCTCGAACTGCAGCAGTGCGGCAGTGTGACCATCTCTTCGTCCGACGCATCGCTGAAAGAACTCGAAGCATTGGAAGAAGCGGCCGTACGTTTCGGAATACCGAATGAACGTATCGACCGGAGGCGTTTGAAAGAACTTCTTCCTTGGATGGAGGTCTCGGCGATAGAAGAGGCGCTTTACATGCCTACGGATGCGTTTATAGATTGTGCTTTGTTATGTTCCGGTTATGCACGTGCTGCACGAAGTCTTGGGGCGGAATTGCGTCCGAATACGAAAGTAAAAGCCATTGTGGCTGTTGGAGACAAGACGACAGGAGTGGAGTTGGCGGACGGGGAAAAAGTACTGGCGCCGGTTGTCGTGAATGCCGCAGGCTCGTGGGCCAACCTGTTGATGCGTCCTTTAGGGGTAGGGCTTCCTTTTACTCCGGTGCGGAGTCATTTTTGGATTACGGGAACAAACCCCGGGCGTTTTCCGGCAAACCATCCTTTTACAGTGATTCCCGATGCCCGTGCTTTCACCCGTTCGGATGTGGGGGCGTTGATTATCGGCTTGCGCGAAAGTGAATGCCAGGCCTTCAATCCCGACACATTGACGGATAAGTTGGAGGATTTCGATTTCAATAAGGCGGCCGAATGGAAAGTGCTTGACGAGTGTGCCCCGTTGCTACAGCGTTATCTTCCGGACATAGAAACATTGGGTATCGCGCATTATATGGCCGGGCCCTCATGTTACGTGCCGGATGCCAAATTCATTATCGGGCAGGTGCGTCCATACGAAGGGTTGTATGCCGTAGCCGGATGCTGTGGAGGAGGCGTGGCTGCCGGTGGAGGTATGGGACGCTTGGCCGCAGAATTGATTTTGCGGGAAGAGCCGTTTGTGGATCCGGCCGGGTTTGCACCGGACCGTTTCGGGGCAGTGGACCCGTTTTCGGTTGAGTTTCAAAAAAGGTGTGCGGATGCCCGTTCCAATAAAAAAGGTGGATAGGGTTCGGATATATGGAAGATAAAAAACGAAAGATATGAAGCGGTATATTGTATTCTTAAAGCAAGTGCCTTTGTCTACAAAGGTAGAGATGGACCCTGTAACCCGGACGCTGAAGCGTTCGTCGGCCATGGCCCGGACAAATCCTGATGACTTGTATGCCTTGCAGTTGGCAGTAAAATTGAAAAGGCAGACAGAGGCTGAGATCGTGGCAGTAAGCATGGGACCCGCTTCGGCGGAAGAAGTGCTCCGTGAGGCTTTGCAAAGAGGGGCGGATAAGGCGGTTTTGTTGTCCTCCAAGGCATTTGCCGGAAGCGATACGTGGTGTACGAGCCTGGTACTGGCGGCAGCCGTGCGCAAGTTGGGTGAATACGACTTGTTGCTTTTCGGGAAAATGGCGGTGGATGGCGATACGGCACAAGTGGGGCCTGAGGTAGCCGGACAGTTGGACATTCCCCAAGTGACGCATTTGACGGAGGTTTCGGACATATCGGATACTTGTATGTGTGTGAGGAAGAAGGCCGGTCGTTTATTCCAGCGTATGGAGGTGGATTTACCTTGTGTCGTGACGGTTGGTCGGGAGACGGGGGAACTGGATTGTCCCACACTGACCGGTTGGCGGTGGGCTCAGCGGCAGACCATCCTTCATTGGGATGAATGCGACTTGGGACTGGAACCTTCGCAAGTCGGATTGCAGGCATCTCCTACTCAAGTAGTGTCTACCATGGTGCCTCGATGGAAGAAAGACGTGGAATGGCTTCCCGACGGGGAAAAGTTTTTTGCAGTCGTCCGTGAAAGCATGAGACGCGGGATTAATTTTTAAAAAGCAAGATGAAAATGAATAAAGATAAGGATTTTATACTTCAATTACAGGCCGGGCAATGTGTATCCTGCGGAATATGTGCCGAAAGTTGTGCCTATGGGGCTATCCGTATGGGCGACTTTCCGGAGGTGGATGAAGAGAATTGCCGTTTGTGCGGCGGTTGTGTGCAGGCTTGTCCGGTTGGAGCTTGGGTGATGCAGCGTCAAGACGAAAGGCAGGAACAGCCTGTGGATGATTCCAATGGCATTTGGGTGTGGGCGGAAGTCATGGACGGCACTTTGGCACCGGTAAGCCGGGAACTTTTGGGAAAGGCTGTGGCACTTGCGGCTTGCCGTCCCCAACCGGTCGAGGCTGTACTGATAGGCGGTGAAGTGTCTGCATGGGCGGATGAGTTGATAGCCGTCGGTGCAGACCGCGTGCACGTGGTGGAGTCTCCGCTTCTATCGGATTTTGTGGAGGAAAACTATACGGAGGTGTTGGCCGGCTTGGTGCGCAAACAGCATCCTTCGGTCCTGCTTATCGGGGCTACGCCATGCGGTCGTGGTTTGTCCGCACGATTGGCTGCTGTACTGCATACCGGATTGACGGCAGATTGTACGGAGTTGGAAATGGATACGGACAGCGGACTGTTGCGCCAAATACGCCCGGCTTTCGGAGGAAATCTGATGGCTACGATTGTCAACCCCGTTTTTAGGCCGCAAATGGCTTCCGTACGTCCCGGGGTGATGAAAGCCCGGCAGAGGGATACTTCGAGGAGGAGGGAAATCGTCTATCATGCTTATGAGGCCGGAAGAGCCGACAGCCGTGTTCGCGTGTTGGAGGCTGTGGCGGAAGAAGTGGGCGGAACTTCGCTGAACGACAGTTCTATTATAATAGGTATAGGACGAGGCGTGAAAACGCGGAGATGTGCCGATGAAATCCGGGAGTGGGCCGAACGTATCGGTGCGACGGTAGCCGGGTCTCGTGCGGCAGTGGAAGCCGGGTTGGTGGACGCTTCCGTGCAAGTGGGGCAGACCGGGCATACGATAGCTCCGGATTTGTATATCGCCATCGGTATCAGCGGACAGATACAGCATACGGCGGCCATCACCGGAGCGCGTTGCGTGATAGCCGTCAACCCGGACCGTACGGCTCCGATCTTCAATGTGGCGGATTATGGTTGGGCAATACCTGTGGAAGAGGCACTTCCGCAATTCATGAACATTTTGAACCGGTGCGTATGAGAAAATGGATGGCATGCGTGTGGTTGGGCATGGGAAGTTGCTTTATGACGGCACAGGCGGACGAACCTCTGACCGTGAAGTTCCGTTCGAGGGCATTGCTGGATGCCGCTGTGTCCAGTTATGGCAAGGAAAGTGTGCAGGGGTATTATCGCTTGGAAGATTTCCGTGTGGGCTTTAAAGCCACTTACAGACAATATGAAATGAAAGCCGACATTGGTTTGGGAGGAAACAAAGTAGCCATCAAGGATTTGTTGTTGAACTATTACTTTAAACATGGTGTCCTTTCGTTAGGAAATGCTTATGAACCTTATTCCATGGATATGCTCATCAGTACGGCAGACATGCGCTTTCATCAGTCGGCCGGATCCGTATTGGCTTTTACGGATGGACGCAAGCTCGGGTTGACCTATCATTCCAGTCTGCCATTTGGATATTGGGCTACGGGATTGTATACGCATAATGACATCAATAAAATCGGTGACGGGCAGGTTAACGCTTTGGTTTCCACTTCGCGGGGCGTTTGGCGCAAGCGGTGGAAAGGGAATCTGTTGCATGTGGGCGGTGCTTTTTCTTTCCGTACCAAACCGGTGAATACAGTGGAACCGCCGACAAAAACAGTATCGAATGATGGCGTGACATCCATGTTCCCGTGTCCATTGATGGAAGCCACCGTGGACCGTTTAGGGACAGAACTCAAAGGCGTTTTTGAGATACTTTATACCGCTCCGCGTTTCATGGTACAGGGAGAATACTTTCTGAACCGTCTCAATCGTACGGAAAGGGAGGCTTACCGTCCGCAGGGAGGATATGTGCAGGCAGGCTTTCTGGTTCGGGGAAGAGGGTTTGCGTATGACGACCTGTACAGTATTCCCGGCAGGCCGGGCAGTAAACAGGCGATAGAACTCACGGCACGTTTCAATTATACGAACTTGAACGATGGCAGAGCCGGCATCATGGGCGGACGGGAAAGCGACGTTTCGTTGGGAGCCAATTTCTATTTGAATGAATATTTGGCCGTAAAGCTGAACGGAAGTTATGTCCTTGTAGGAGAACATTGCAATGAATTTTACAAGAAAAACCTATTCTTGGGGCAATTACGTGTCCAATATATTTTTTGAGGCAGCCCTCATCTGATTTCTCGGATTCGTAATAGACGGATGTTTTCGCAAGGGAGCATCTGTCTGTTCTTTTGTATCGGGGAGTACGATATAAAGGCATTAAAAAAGGATTTCCCGACGGGAAATCCTTTTTCTTCGGGTGACTAGTGGGATTCGAACCCACGACATTCAGAACCACAATCTGACGCTCTAACCGACTGAACTATAGTCACCATTTTGGTGTGCTTGTATGGAAAGTATCATGTTCCTTTCCTAAAGCGATGCAAAGGTACGCATTTTATTTGAAACTGCAAATGTTTCGCCGGATTTTTACTAAAACTTTTTTTGAGCCATAGCCTTGAAGTCCGCGAAGGCTTATATATAATAAGGTGTACCGTCAAGCAGGCGGTACACCTTATGTCTGTTCAATACCCTGTTAACGATAGAATTCCTTTTTGCCCGCCGACAGTGTATTTTTCATCAGCATGCAGATGGTCATCGGGCCGACTCCGCCGGGTACGGGGGTGATGTAAGCACATTTGGGAGCTACCTCGTCGAATTTCACATCGCCATTGAGGCGGAATCCGTTTTTCTTCGTAGCGTCGGGGACGCGTGTCGTGCCCACGTCGATGACCGTAGCTCCCTCTTTCACCATGTCGGCCGTGACGAAATCGGGCTGGCCGATAGCAGCTATGATAATGTCCGCCTCACGGCATTCTTTCTTCAAGTCGCGGCTCCGGCTGTGGCATACGGTCACCGTGGCGTCGCCATACTGCTTTTGCATCATAAGCTGTGCCATAGGTTTGCCTACGATGTTGCTGCGGCCCAGGATGACACATTTCTTGCCGCTCGTCTCGACATGGTAACGCCGGAGCAGTTCCAGGATGCCTTTCGGGGTGGCTGAGATGTAACAAGGAAGCCCGATAGCCATTCTTCCCACGTTGATGGGGTGGAAACCGTCCACGTCCTTGCGGAAGTCGATGGCCTCGATGACTTTCTGTTCGGAGATATGGCGGGGGAGGGGCAGTTGCACGATGAATCCGTCCACGTCCTCGTCTTTGTTGAGTTTGTCCACTTCGGCCAGAAGTTCCTCTTCGCTGATGGTATCCTCGAAGCGGAGCAGGGTCGATTTAAAACCGCAGGCTTCGCAAGCCAATACCTTGTTGCGCACGTAAGTCTCGCTGCCTCCGTCATGTCCCACGAGGATGGCAGCCAAATGCGGGCGTTTCCCTCCGCTTTCTACGATTTGTTTTACCTCTTCGGCAATTTCCGCCTTGATTTGTGCGGCGGTGGCCTTTCCGTCAATCAGTTGCATGGTTATTCCTCTTTTGGTTTACGATTATAGTTTAGGCATTTTAGGCATACCCGGAATCTTGGGCATGTTGGCCATCATCTTGCCCATTTTGCTGCCCGTCACCATCTTCATCATTTTGCGCGTCTGGTCGAACTGTTTGATGAGGCGGTTCACTTCCTGTATGTTGGTGCCCGAACCTTTTGCGATGCGTTGGCGGCGGCTGGTGTTCAGGATTTCCGGATTGGTACGTTCACGCGGAGTCATGCTCTGGATGATGGCTTCGATACCCTTGAAGGCATTGTCGTCGATTTCCACGTCTTTGAGCGCCTTGCCCACGCCGGGAATCATGCTGGCCAAGTCTTTCAGGTTACCCATCTTCTTGATTTGCTGGATTTGCGACATGAAATCGTTGAAGTCGAACTGGTTCTTGGCGATTTTCTTTTGCAGGCGGCGTGCTTCTTCCTCGTCATATTGTTCTTGGGCCTTTTCCACGAGCGACACGATGTCGCCCATGCCCAGGATACGGTCGGCCATACGCGAAGGATGGAACTGGTCGATGGCTTCCATTTTCTCTCCCGTGCCGACGAATTTGATGGGCTTGTTCACCACCGTACGGATAGACAAGGCCGCACCGCCCCGGGTGTCGCCGTCCAATTTGGTGAGCACCACACCGTCGAAGTCCAGACGGTCGTTGAATTCCTTGGCTGTGTTCACGGCATCCTGTCCGGTCATGGCATCTACCACGAAGAGCGTCTCATCGGGGTTGATGCCCTGTTTGATGGCAGCGATTTCCTGCATCATCTGTTCGTCCACCGCCAGACGTCCGGCCGTATCGACGATGACCACGTCGTAGCCTTTGGCCTTGGCTGCTTTCACGGCGTTCTGTGCAATCTGCACGGCATCCTTGTTGTCCGGTTCGCTATATACGGGGATACCGATTTGTTCGCCCAGCACTTTCAACTGTTCGATGGCCGCCGGACGATAGATGTCGCAAGCCGCCAGCAGAGGATTCTTACGTTTCTTTGTTTTCAGCATCAGGGCCAGTTTTCCGGACAAGGTCGTTTTACCTGCACCGTTCAATCCCGCCATCAGGATGACGGACGGATGGCCTTGCAGGTTCAGCTCGGCCGTTTCGCCTCCCATCAGGGTTGCCAGTTCGTCGTGTACGATTTTCACCATCAACTGGCTGGGTTTCACGGCTGTCAGCACGTTCTGCCCCAATGCCTTTTGCTTTACCGTGTCGGTAAAAGTCTTGGCCACCTTGTAGTTCACGTCGGCATCGAGCAATGCGCGGCGCACGTCTTTCAAGGTTTCAGCCACGTTGATTTCGGTGATTTTGCCTTCACCTTTCAGGATTTTGAAAGACCGTTCCAGTCTTTCACTCAAATTGTCGAACATATATCGTTTGTTTTTTTGTGATTATTCTTAAAGCGGCAAAGATACGAAAAAACTTCCGTCGAAAGAGGGATGACAGCGGATAAAATCTGCTTCATAAGCCTTTTCCTTTTGGAGTTTGCGGCAGAAGGCGGGTATGCGTCTGTGTCCTCACTCCGTAGTTGCCGTTGCGGCTCTTTCCAATGCCGCTTCATAGTCCGGTTCCTGTGAAATCTCTTTGACCAGTTGGATGTGCCGCACGATTCCTTTTTTGTCCACCACGATCACGGCGCGAGCCAACAAGCATTTCATGGGGCCGTCTGCAATCTGTAAACCGTAGTTTTGGATAAAATCCTGACTTCGGAAGGCCGAAAGCGGTATGACGCGGGTAAGCCCTTCGGTGGTACAGAACCGTGATTGTGCGAAGGGCAAATCCATGGATATGCAGAGCACGACCGTGTTTTCCAGTCCCGAGGCCTTTTCGTTGAACTCACGTACGGAAACGGCGCAAGTGGGGGTGTCTAAACTGGGGAATACGTTCAGAATGACTTTCTTACCTTTGAAGTCTGAGAGTTTTACGTCTTGCAGGTCAGACTGTGTCAGGTGGAAGTCCGGTGCCTTGCGTCCTGTTTTTACCATCTTTCCAGTCGTATGTAGGGTGTTCCCCTTATAGATGATAGATTCTCCTTTGTTTTTCGTCTGTCCCGTTTGTACGGCCGAGGCTCCGGTGATGCCATCGGGGGATTGGGCGAAAGCGGTTGTGGTGGCTCCCAATGCCAGCCACAAAAAAAGCGTTTTTTTCATATCCGTCATTTTTAAGTAGGTTTAATTCTTATCAAAACAAGTAAGGCGAAAGGCGACAGCAAATATAAGTATAAAAAACGGAATGGGGAAGGGTAGAGCGAAAAGGGTAGAAAAAAAGTTAGCTTGAGTGAGATTCATTTCTTTGATATACAGGTGGTTGGTGTGGGATTCAAGAGAGTGCTGGAGGTATCTCGGTAGAATGGAAAATCAATCTCAGGAGAATGAAAAATCGTTTGGCTGAGATTCGTTTTTCGTTCTCAGTCGATTGATTTTTCATTCTCCTGAGATTGATTTCAGGTGCATAAGTGTATGTTTTTCAGAAAAGAAAAGAAGGATTTTTGCGCGGATGTTTAATGGAGAGGAGATGTCGTGAGACGTGTACTTTGAAACGAGGTGTTTTGTTGTATGTGTAACGATTGAAAATAGAATAAAATGAGGAATTCTTTGTGAATATAAGTTTTAATTGTTAATTTTGCACCTGATTTTTAGCAAAATTCATAGAAATGAAGAAAAAAACTCTTGTAGCTTCCTTTGGCTTAATGGTTTCAAGTTTAACTTTTGCCGGAGGGTTGCTTACGAACACAAATCAAAATGTGGCATTCCTGCGTAATCCCGCGAGAGATGGTGCCATCGGTATCGACGGAGTGTACAGTAACCCGGCGGGTGTGGCTTTTTTGCCGGACGGGTTGCATTTGTCCCTGAATTTCCAGAGTGCTTACCAGACGCGTGAAATTACCTCTGTGTTTGGTCCCTTCGCATACGGTGCAGGCAATCGTGGAGAATCTTCCAAACTGTTTAAAGGAGATGCCAAAGCTCCGGTTGTTCCTTCTTTACAGGCGGCTTACAATCGTGGCCGTTGGTCGTATTCTTTCAACTTCGCCATTGGCGGTGGGGGCGGAAAGTGCGCTTTTGAAGACGGTTTAGGCTCGTTCGAGAGCCAGGCGGCGTTGTTGCCGTTGTTGGGGAGCGAGATGGGCATCAACAGCTATTCTCTCGACAGCTATATGCGCGGCCGCCAGTATTATTACGGTTTCCAAATCGGTGCGGCCTATAAAATCACCGACAATCTGTCGGCTTTTGTCGGCGGACGGCTGGTGTATGCCACCACGAACTACTACGGTTATGTGAAAAATATCTCGGTGAACAATCCTGTAGGCGGAGAGATGGTGGGGGCTTCGGCTTTGTTTGCCGGACAAATGGCTTCTTATTTAGAGCAGGCCGGACAGTTGACGGCTGCTGCCGAACAGGCTGCCGCTGCCGGAAATCAGGATTTGGCGCAACAGTATGCCGAATTGGCCCAAAAGGCCGGTGCGGCTGCCAAGCAAATGGGTACTTTGGCTGTAGCTACGGAAGACGTGACACTCAACTGCGACCAGACGGGGTGGGGCTTTACCCCGATTATCGGCTTGGACTATAAAATAGGCAAGTTCAACTTCGGAGCCAAGTATGAGTTTAAGACGAAAATCCGTTTGGACAACCGTGCGGCCAACAGTGAGTCGGCTGAACGCTTGGCCATGTTGGATAAGTTCCGCGACGGACGGACTGTGAAAGAAGACATCCCGGCACTGTTGACCCTTGGTGCGCAATACGAAATCCTCCCTTCGTTGCGTATCATGGCAGGGTATCATCATTACTTCGACAAACAAGCTTCGCAGGAAGGTGGTTCGCAAAAATTGCTGAAGAGCGGTTCGAGGGAATTTCTGGCCGGTGTGGAATACGACATCACCGACCGTGTGCAGGCCAGTGCCGGATGGCAGAACACCTATTTCGGCCTGACGGACGAGTACATGAAAGATATGAGTTTCAACGTAAGCTCCAACTCCTTGGGTGTGGGCTTGGGGATACAGGCTACGAAACGCATCAAGGTGAATGTGGCTTATTTCCATACTTTCTATAAAGACTACAACCGCGCTACGAACGATTACAACGGCATCAGCGCGACGGTGGCCACGGCGGCCGGACAGGCTACGGCCGACGCTTTGGTTGCTTCCGGTATGTTGAAGGGCAGCGACTCTTTCACCCGTACCAATAAGGTTTTTGGTCTGGGAATAGATTTCAGTTTCTAAGTGGGCGCGCAGTTTTGAATTTAGTAAGATAATAAAGCGAAAGATGGCATCTTCGGGATATCCGGAGATGCCATCTTTTGTGAATGGGAACGGAGAACCGTTCTGTCCGTGGGTTACGGGTAAATTTCTTCCAACTTTTTCTGGAGTTCTTCTCCGCGCAGGTCCGTAGCCACGATTTTACCGTCAGGACCGAAAAGTATGGTGGCCGGGATGCTCCGTATACCGTAAATGGCACCGGCTTCGCAGTTCCAGGCTTTCAGATCCGACATTTGAGGCCATGTGATGCCTAATTGGGTAGTAGCCTTTTGCCATGCGTCCTTTTGTGCGTCGAACGAGATGCCTACGATTTCAAACCCTTTCGGGTGGAATTGTTCGTAGGCTTTCTTTACGTTCGGCATTTCCGCACGGCAAGGGCCGCACCAACTGGCCCAAAAGTCTACCAAGACATAGTCTCCTTTACCTACGTAGTCGGATAGTTTTCTGGGCGTGCCCTGCATGTCGTTCATCGTGAAATCCGTGAACATGGCCCCTACAGCCTTACGCTTCAAAGCTTGAATGTAATTGTTTACGTTTTTCAGTATGCCGTTGTCTTTATAAGCATATTCTTTCAGGTATTCTTCAACTTTGTCCATGCCGATATTCTCGCTGTAGAATGCAATCATGGAAGCCGGAATCAGGTTATCCTTATTTTCCTGAAGGGCTGTCCGAATGGCTTCGGTCTGACTGTGCAGGGCTTTGTCGAACTCGTCTTGCAGGCGTTTCAACTGTTCATCTGGTATTTTGCCGTTGTTTTTTTGTGCGATGGCTTTTGCTTCTTCCTGTAGCGCCCTCATTTTTTCATTGTGGACATTTACGTTCTTTTTCACCTCTGCATATTTTTGGTTGAGAGGCGAACCTTTCACTTCAATTCCCGTTTTCGTCTGGTTTATTGTAGTGGGCGTGCTGTCCAGTATGAACGAAGAGATTGGGCTTTTGGACTTTTTGTCTTGGGCAATGACGGCTATTTGGGGCAATCTGGTCTGTCCGTCCATCACGGCTTTGCCGTTGTGGCACGAAGCACTGTCCAATACGGTGCCGTCCTCTTCCGAGCAAAGATAGATTGTAGTGATGTCGGTCCGGTCTGTGGTGAATGTCACCTTGTAATCCGTTTGTGCGAAAGCCGCACCGCAATATGCTGCCAGTGACAGGCACATGATTTGTTTTTTCATTTTCATAATTTAATCATTGATATTTGAATGTAAAGGTACGAAATCTTTTCGCTCCCGTGCAGGGAAAAACTTTTTTTATGCAATCTTTTTGCTGTCTCCCGTCTTTATCGTATCTTTGTCCCCGCGTTTCCGGAAGGAATGCGCGATGAGTGCTTGGTAACCTCTTAAAAAACAAGATTATATGAAAGAAAAAACAGTCAGTGTATCCTTCATGTTGATGGGGATACTGTTTTGTGTGTGTCTCATTTCGGCCAATCTTTTGGCCACGAAGCAAATCATGTTCGGTCCGTTTAATATTACGGCCGGGATTTTGGTCTTTCCCATTTCTTATATCGTGAACGACTGTATCGTCGAGGTTTGGGGGTTCAACAAAGCCAAATTCTTGATATGGACGGGTTTCCTGATGAACTTCCTGTTTGTCTTCTTCGGTTATGTGGCCGACCTTATTCCCGGTGCGCCGTATTGGAACAACGAGGAAGGCTTTCACAATCTGTTCGGTCTGGCTCCCCGTGTGGCGGCAGCTTCGTTCTTGGCTTTCCTTTCCGGCTCTTTCCTCAATGCCTATGTGATGAGCGTGATGAAGGTGGCTTCCGGCGGGCGTCGCTTTTCGTTGCGCGCCGTCCTGTCTTCTGTGGCAGGAGAAACAGCCGATTCCCTGATCTTCTTTCCGATAGCTTTGGGCGGCCTTGTGCCTTGGGATAATCTGTTGCTCATGATGTTCTGGCAGATTTTGCTGAAGACGCTTTATGAGGTCGTCATACTTCCCGTCACGATTCGTGTGGTTCGCTGGGTGAAACGTGTGGAAGGCGTAGACGTGTATGACAAAAATATTTCTTATAATATATTAAAGGTGTCTCAATTATGACCATGAATAAGGAAACCGCCTTGGTGGTGTTCAGTGGCGGTCAGGATTCCACCACCTGTTTGTTTTGGGCCAAAAAGCATTTCAAGAAAGTCGTAGCCTTGAGTTTTGTGTACGGGCAGAAGCATGTGAAGGAAGTAGAGTTGGCCAAGGCCATAGCTTCACGGGCCGATGTGGACTGGGACTGTATGGATGTTTCTTTCGTCGGTTCGTTGGGGAGGAATTCGTTGACCGATGCCACCATGCAGATGGATGAGGAGAAGCCCGAGGGGCATTGTCCGAATACGTTCGTTCCCGGGCGTAACTTGTTCTTCATCAGCATTGCTGCCGTGTATGCCCGTGAACGGGGCATCAACCATATTGTGACCGGGGTGTCGCAGACGGACTTCAGCGGTTATCCCGATTGTCGGGACGCGTTTATCAAAAGTCTGAATGTGACCTTGAACCTGGCCATGGACGAACAGTTCGTCTTGCATACGCCGTTGATGTGGATCGACAAATGCCAGACGTGGGCTTTGGCCGACGAACTGGGCGTGCTCGACTTGGTGCGCCACGACACGCTGACCTGCTACAACGGTGTGCAGGGCGACGGTTGCGGCCATTGTCCGGCTTGTAAATTGCGGAATGAGGGTCTGCATAAGTATTTGGCAGAGAAAGAATGTAAGTCACATGTAAAGGAAAATACAGAACCATGAGCAGCGAAAGAGAAAAAGAAGGATTGCAGTCGTTGGGTAAAAAGACGGAGTATCGCCAGGATTATGCTCCTGAGGTGCTGGAAGCTTTTGAAAACAAGCATCCCGACAATGATTATTGGGTACGTTTCAACTGTCCGGAATTCACGAGTTTGTGTCCCATTACGGGGCAACCCGATTTTGCCGAAATCCGTATCAGTTATATTCCCGACCGCCGCATGGTGGAAAGCAAGAGTCTGAAACTATATTTGTTCAGCTTCCGCAACCACGGCGACTTCCACGAAGATTGCGTGAACAAAATCATGAAGGACCTCATTCGTCTGATGGATCCGAAATACATCGAAGTCACCGGTATCTTTACTCCGCGTGGGGGGATTTCCATCTATCCGTATGCCAACTACGGCCGCAAAGGTACGAAGTTCGAGCAGATGGCGGAGTTCCGCATGATGAATCATGATTTGAAATAAGAGGAAAATGGAGAAACGTTCGGATGAGAGGTTACGCCAATTCCAGTCCGAACGTTTCTTTTAGTTTTTGCAAGGCCGGATTCCGTTTGCTCATCGCCTGGTATTGTTGGGGTTTGCTGGTGATGCGGGTGACCTCCGTCGGTTCGGCCACACGTACGGTCATGGTGATGTTGCGGTTATGGAGCTGCTTGCGCATGTGGGTTTCTATACGCCGGGCGATTTGTTCCATGTAGAATTTCACCTGATCGTTGTCCACCAATACTTCAAACCTGGCATCTTTCTGTAGCTTGGGCTGGATGACTTTCATCCGTTGTGCGATGGCGGTTTCTTCTTGTGGCAGGAGGTTGATGAACTCATGCCAACAGAAACGGATGTTATCTTCCGTGACAGGATAATTTTCTTCTTCCTTCGGTGTCTGTGAGGCTACGGTCGTCGTAGCCGGAGTTGCAGCCGGTTGGGACGTCTCGGCCGGATTTCCTATTCCTTGTTTAAGTCGGCTGATGGATGGGCCGAAAGAGCCGAGTTTGACTTTGGGAAGCCTGCGTTCCGTGGTTTCAGTGTCCGGAAGCGGGGATTTGCGCGTTTCATACGGTGCCGTTCTGTCCTGAACGGCGGAGGCAACCTTTTCCACGGGAGCCTGAGGCTTCTGCGGATTGACCGGAGCGGCAGTCTGTTGTACCGTCCCGGCAGGTTGGTCGAATAGGGGTTTTAATGTCTTCTCAGGGCTACGCCCCGAGCCGACGCTGTCATCTTCCAAGGTCAGTTGAGACAGTTGTATCAAGGTGATTTCCACCAACAGCCGTTTGTTCTTACTGGCTCGGTAATTCAAGTCGCAGTCGCTGCACAACTTGATGGCACGGTATAGGAATTTGGGCGTGCACCGTTGCGACTGTTCCTGATAACGTGCCCTGATGCTGTCGCTTACTTCCAGTAACGGGAGGGTCATTGCGTCGCGGCTGACCAACAGGTCGCGCAGGTGTGCGGCCAATCCGGTAATGAAATGGCTGCCTTCAAACCCTTTCTCTAAAATCTCGTTGAAGACCAGCATGCACTGCGCTGCCTCGTTTTTCAGGAAATGGTCCGTCAGGCGGAAGTAGTATTCATAGTCCAGTACGTTCAGGTTTTCTATAACCTTTTTATACGTCAGGTTTCCTCCCGTGAAGCTTACCGTCTGGTCGAAAATGGAAAGTGCGTCACGCATGCCGCCGTCTGCCTTTTGGGCAATGATGTTCAGTGCCTCCGGCTCGTATGCATATCCCTCTTTGTCTGCCACGAACTTCAGGTGGTTGACGATGGTCTGTACGCTCATGCGGTTGAAATCGTACACTTGGCAACGGCTCAATATGGTAGGCAGGATTTTATGCTTTTCCGTAGTGGCCAGGATAAAGATGACATACGAAGGCGGCTCTTCCAGCGTCTTGAGGAAAGCATTGAATGCAGCCGTGGACAACATGTGCACCTCGTCGATGATGAACACCTTATAGCGTCCCACCTGCGGCGGTATGCGCACCTTTTCTATTAAGGCACGTATTTCCTCCACCGAGTTGTTTGAAGCTGCGTCCAGTTCATGAATGTTGAGCGAACGCTGTTCGTTGAAAGCCTTGCATGATTCGCATTCATCGCAAGCCTCCCCGTTGTCGGACGGGTGCAGGCAGTTGATGGTTTTGGCAAAAATGCGGGCACAAGTCGTTTTTCCCACTCCGCGTGGTCCGCAGAACAGGTAAGCATGTGCCAGTTTACCGGCTGCAATGGCGTTTTTCAGAGTCGTGGTGAGCGCCTCCTGCCCCACCACGGCATCGAATGCCGAGGGGCGGTATTTTCGTGCCGATACGATGTATTCTCCCATGATGGATTGATGAATTAGTTATTCGCAAAGCAAATTTAGCAAAAAAAACGGGGGCAGCCTCCGTTTTCGTTGATTTTGTCGTATCTTTGCCCCTATAAACAAGTCAAGTTATGGGTAAGCTTCATACTTTCTGGAATGTCTTTCGCCGGCATAAATATGGTTTTGTCATCGGGCTTTTCGTCTTGTTGATGGGAGTGGTAGACGAAAACAGTTTGTGGAGCCGCTATCGTCATAAGGCTGAGTTGGCTGAATTGCGCTCTGAAATCCGGAAGTACACGGAGATGTACGAGCATGACACGCGTTATTTGGAGGAAATGAACACCGACCCCGACGTGTTAATCGAGATTGCACGTGAGCGATATTACATGAAGACAGACGACGAAGATATTTTTGTCATACAAGAAAAAACTACGGATGAAGAGACTGAATAAGATTCAAAATATAGTATTCATAACCGGAGCTGTGCTGTTGTTGATTGGGGCAGCCACTTTTTTTACCGGTTGGCTTTATGCCTTTTATCTTTATACGGTAGGGGCTTGCGCTTTTGCTGCTATGCAGTTGCGTGCCGGGTACGAAGGGGATAATTTCGTTATCCGCCGGTTGCGGGGACAACAAGTCATCGGTGCGCTTTTGTTGGTTTGTACTGCCTTTTTTATGGCTATGCGTATTTTTGATTTCGGTTTTGCCCGCGGACAGGAATGGGTGGTATGCCTGGCAGTCGCTTGCGTGCTGGAATTGTACACCGCTTTTCGTATTCCGGCCGAATTGGAGAAGGAAAAGTCACGAAAAAACAACAATAAGTTTTAAAACGGAAAAGACAAGCTTAAATAGTGATAAAACGCTTTATCCTCTGGTGATAAGCGCTTATCTTTGTACCCCTATAAGTCCGGAATAATATAAGAAGAATGAAAAATTTTTTATGGATATTGGTGAGCCTTATGGTGTTGGCTTCTTGCCACCAGACAGAATACATGGTGGAAGGAAACTCTACGATACAGACCATGGATGGGAAAAAACTGTATTTGAAAGCCTATAAGGATGATGATCTGGTGGATATTGACTCCAGCGACGTGGTGCATGGGAAGTTTAATTTTATCGGTGCACTGGATTCCGTCATGATGGTGAGTCTTTTTATAGATGATGAATGCCTGATGCCGTTTGTCTTGGGGCCGGAAGAACTGTCCATACATATCAGTACGGCACGTCAATACGTGACAGGAAGTGCTCTGAACGATACCTTATATAGTTTTATCCGTCGCAAGACGCGGTTGGACAATCAGATAGCAGAATTGCCGCATAAGGAAAGCCAAATGATTATGGATGGGGTGGATGAGGATGTCATTATGGTGCGTTTGAATGACGAAGCCAACCGTCTGGCATTGCAGAACGACCGTTTGATTACCAATTTCATTACGTCCAATTTCGATAATGTCTTGGGAGCAGGCGTTTTTATGATTCTGACAAGCAGTTATCCTTATCCGGTGATGACCCCTCAAATAGAAGAGATTATGGCCAAGGCCACCCCTTATTTTAAGAATGATGTATATGTGAAAAATTACATCAAGGCGGCCAAGGAGAATATGACGCAAATGGGGTATGGTTATGACGACGTCTTGCCGGAGGATTCTTTAGCAGAGTTACCGGAATTTTCGGGAACTGATTCTTTAAAATAAAACTTTTGTCCGGATAGGATTACGGCTCGCCCAAAAGGCGAGCCGTATGCGTTTGAATAAGGATTTACTGGTCTTCATTTTTTATAAAGCCCTGTCGTTCGGGCGGGAGACCTGCCATGACGGCTTGATATGCTTCCTCCATCGTTTCTTTGATATTCTCCGGTCCTTTTCCCTTGGGCAGGATGGGGTGATGGATGGTGAGAGTCAGTTTACTGCGTCTGACGAAGCCGAAACCTTTCGTACGTGGAAGGATGTCGAACGAGCCGTTGATCGTTACGGGGACTACGGGCAGTTGCAGTTCGTCCGCCAGTTGGAATGCTCCTTTCTTGAACACTCCCATGTGTCCGGTGAACGAGCGGGCACCTTCGGGAAATACTACCAACGAGGTTCCTTCCTTCAGGATTTCACGGGCTTTGGCATAAGTTTCTTGAATCTTTTTCGGTCCCGACTTGTCTACGAAGATGTGACGCGCGCTCTCGCATGCTTTTCCGACCAGGAAGATTTTCCTCAACGATTTTTTCATCATCCATTTGAAATTGCGTCCCAAGAAGCCGTAAATCAAAAAGATGTCGAATGCCCCTTGGTGGTTGGCCACGAATACGTATGAGGTTTTCTTGTCCACGTTTTCATGACCGCGTACGACAACCGGGATGAAGAGCACGCGGCAGATGATGATAGACCAGATTTTCCCGGGATAGTATCCCCAGAAATGAGCGTTGCCTATCCACGAACCGATGATGGTGACGATAGCCGTCAACATGGTGCAGACCAACAGAATGGGCAGCGCGATACAGAGTTGGTAGATTCGATAGAGTAACATCATGTTTTCTATGACTGTTTGACTATACAAAGTTAAGTAATACCTATTTATTGTGCAAGGTTATGACGTTAATTTCGGGCCATGCTCCGAAGCGGAAGGGAATGAGTGCCCCGCCGATACCCAGGCTGACATACAATCCGCGCTCGCCTTCGCGGTACATGTATTTCCATTCAGGATAGAAGAATTTGGAGGGCGACCAGCCGAAAAGCATAAACTGCATGCCGTGGGTATGTCCCGACAACGTGAGCTGGATGTCGGTTTGCGGCAATACCTTGCGCCGCCAATGGGTCGGGTCGTGGCTGAGCAACACTTTGAACATACGCGTCGAGTCGTTGCCTTGCCCGTACCCGGGGATTCCGGCCAAAGCCTTTTTCAGGTCGCCGCGTTCGGGAAAGGGCGGTTTCCCGTCGTTCTCTACGCCGACGAGCGCGATGCTGTCCCGGCCTTGACGTATGATGCGGTGTTCGTTCAGCAGCAGGTCCCAGTTCATGGCACGTTGTCTTTTCTTCAACTCTTCCCGTTGGGCGGCTTGCTCTTCCGGAGACAGGTAATAAGCGTATGTCAGGTAGTCGTGGTTGCCTAAGATGGAATACACTCCGTCCGGTGCGTGCAGACGGGAAAGTATCTCGTCGAACCCGTCTAATTCGTTGGCTTCCGTGCTGACCAAATCACCGGTAAACACGATCATGTCGGGACATTGTTCCATGATGCGTTCCACGACCTTCTCCACCATTTCCGGCCGGTTTCTGAAACTTGTGAGGTGCAAGTCGCTGAACTGCACGATGCGGTAGCCGTCGAAGGCAGTCGGAAGGTCGGCCGAAGAGAAGTTCGTGTGGCGGACTTGCAAGAGGGTTGGGCCGAAACTCAACCCTGCTCCCATGATACAGAGCAAAAGGAGAGACGCGGCGGAACTTACCATCGTACATGCCTTTTTGGCACGGGGGAAAAACAGGCAGATGCCTTTTCCTATCAAATCCACGATAAGGAACAGCATCTTGGGCAGCGCAATGAGCATGTAGAGACTGAAGAAGATGACCATTTGGGTCATGTTCTCCGGCGTATGGTTTTCCGTCCAAGTCAATATGAGGGCGGCAATCAGCAACAATGCGTTGGGCAGGAAAAAGAGAAAATAGGCCCAAAGAGGGTGCCTGCGTCCGTACATGAACTTGAAGTACAGGTAGACATCGGACAATATCAGCGTCAGCAATAAGACGGGAAGTATTCGTAATACCATATTTTTGTTTTGACGGTTAAAGGTTAGCGGCTAAGAATTTGCGCATCGTTTCCACGGGCAGGCCGCGTCGCCGAGCATAGTCTTCCAACTGGTCTTCCCCGATTTTTCCTATGGCAAAGTAGCGTGCGGAGGGATGGGACAGTATGAGTCCGCTTACCGAAGCATGCGGCACCATGGCTCCGTTTTCGGTCAGCCGGATACCGATTTCCGGAAACCCCAACCATTCCGACAGCACGAAGTTGACAGACTGGTCCGGCAGGGAAGGATAGCCTACGGCCGGCCGGATGCCGGTAAACTTCTCCACCAATAAGTCTTCGATGGACCACTGTTCGTCTTTTGCATATCCCCAGTAGGTCGTACGCACTTCTTGGTGCATTTTTTCCGTGGAGGCTTCGGCCAAACGGTCGGATAGCGTTTGGGCCAACAGGTGCTTGAAGTCATCGGCGTATGCGCCGGTTTCGTAGAGATGTTCCATGTCCGCATCTACCGTAGCCGCGAAAACACCTACGGTGTCGGATATGCCTTGCGACAGCGGACGTACGAAATCCGAAAGGCAAAGATAAGGCTCGTCCGGTTTCGTGGTGTGTTGTTGGCGCAGCAAGGCGAGGCGAAGCGTGCGCCCCTCCTGTTCGGGGTCGGTAAGAAGCAGGTCGTCGCCGTCCGAACAGGCCGGATATAGCCCGAAACGTACGTGGGTGTGGAAATCTCCGTCCAACTGTGCCAACATGCGGTTGGCATCTTTGAATAGCTGCATGGCCTCGGCCGCCCGCGCCCTTTCCTCTTCCGGAAATTCAGCCAACCAACCGGCACGACAGGCATCGCAGCCGTGTATGCGGCTGATGGCGGCAAAGCGCGGCGGGAATCCCCAGGCGTGGAAAAAGTATATCCAGTTGATGTAGGGAGCCACCTCGTGTATGCGATAAGTCAATGTATGGGTCATCGGTCGAAAGTAAGTTGCCGGCCGCAGACATCCGTGTCTATATGGCCGTGATTATATACTAAATGCCCGTTACAGTAGGTCTGTTCCACCGACCAGTTGAACGTTTCTCCTTCCAACGGGCTCCAGCCGCAGCGGCTTAAAATGTCCTCTTTCCGTAAGGTCCACGGGCTGGACGGACGGAGCAGTACGAGGTCGGCTTGTGCGCCTTCGCGGAGGAAACCGCGGCCTTTGATTTGGAACAGCCGGGCCGGGGCATGGCACATCAGGTCCACGACACGTTCGAGGGGCAGCACGCCTTCATCGGCCAGGCGGAGCATGCTGACGAGTGAGAACTGCACCATGGGCATACCGGAGGCCGCTTTCACGCAACCGCCTTCTTTTTCAACAGGCAGGTGAGGAGCGTGGTCCGTGCCTATCACGTCGATACGCCCGTCGGTCAGTGCCTGTCGCAAAGCCGCCCGGTCGGCGCCGCTCTTGATGGCCGGATTGCATTTGATACGTGTTCCGAGGCGGGCATAGTCGGCATCCGTGTAAAACAGATGGGCGATGCAGGCTTCGGCTGTGACAGGTTTCATGCGTCCCGTGGTTTCATCCCACAGCGGATCCCGGCGGAAAAGAGAAAGTTCACGTGCGGTGCTGACATGGGCCACATGGAGTCGCGCACCGGTTTCCCGTGCCAGTTTGACGGCCAGTTCCGTAGAACGGAAACAAGCTTCTTCGTTGCGGATGGCAGGGTGGTATTTCACGTCCGGGTCGTCTCCATACCGTTCCCGGAACGATTTCAGGTTGGCCGATATGATGGACGAGTCTTCGCAATGGGTCATGATGAGCAGGGGGGAGCGGCTGAATATGGCGCGTAGCGCGTCTTCGCGGTCGACGAGCATATTGCCCGTGCTGCTTCCCATGAACAGTTTGACGCCACATACCTTGTGCGGGTCCAGTTGTTCCAGCATGCCGGTGTTCGTATGGGTGGCCCCGAAGAAGAAAGAATAGTTGACGAGGCTCTTTTCCGCTGCCAACCGGAACTTGTCGTCCAGGGCTTCGAGAGTGGTGGTCTGCGGCACGACGTTCGGCATGTCCATGTACGACGTCACGCCTCCGGCCGCCGCCGCCCGGCTTTCGGTGGCGATGTCGGCCTTGTGGGTCAGTCCCGGTTCGCGGAAATGCACATGGTCGTCTATCACGCCCGGTATCAGGTACAACCCTTCGGCATCTATCACGCGGTCGGTCGGCGGAAGGGTGTGTATGGTATCGTCGGACGGGACGATGCTCAGAATCTTGTCGTCTTCCAGTGTGACCGTACCTACGAAGCGTTTTCCTTCGTTGACGATGGTGGCATTTTGTATTCTGGTTCTCATAATGGTTTTCTTTATAGGGTCTTTTTCAGTTCCTGTTTTTATAATATTTTATTTTCGGAGAAGATGATAGGCGTGTTCGGTTATTTCTTTTTTGCTTTTCCGGTCAGCCGTTTCTCTTCTGATTTAAGCCTTCGTTCCACTTTTTTCACATCTTCACGGTGGGAAGTTGTTCAGGAACAATACCTCGTTGCAGGAGCATGTCTCGTACGGCGGCATTGTTGTCTACGTGTTCTTTCCCGATTTCTTGTTGTCCGTACAAGTCCTTTTGTTGTACGTTGACAGAGGTCATTTCTGCCGCGAATTCTTTGGCTTTAATACTGATTGTAGGCAAAAAGTCGGCCAATGGACGGCTTTCTGGTGCTCCTAATTTCCTTTTGAGCAATGCCGTGTCGATACGAAACAAGGCCTTGTCTCCTTTTGAACGGATAAGGGCAAAGCCTTTGCTGTCCACGCCACGTTCATAAAGTATACCGGACAGGCGTTTTTCTGTTTCTGCAAGTTTGGTGCGCGCTTGTATCCGTTCGTAGTCGAGGATACGTTGTTGTACCAGTTCGGCTCGTCTCGTCTGCACGGCGAAATAATTTTGGGCAAATGCCACTTGCGGTTTTCTCGGGTCACCGTTCTGGGCGACGAGGTAACAGGCATAGCGGGTGAGCATATAATCGGAAACTTCGCGTTCCGAACCGGAACCGAGGGAAACCATTTTGCCGACTTCAGCAAAATGGTATGAAACCTCTTGTTCTGCATGTTCACATGCCGCTTTGGCTTTGTTTACTATGTTTTCAAAATTGCGCCATTGGGCGTATCCAAGTAATTTGGCAAGTTCCCTTGCGCTCCAACATTCGACACCTTCATATTCGTTGGCTATCGATTCGAATTGCCGGAAAAGTTCTATGATTTCTTCTGTCTTCATGTGCCTCCATCAATGGTTTTGTATCCGCATCTCCTGCAAATTTAATAAATACTTCTTATTGGTGGCATCTTGTCGGGCGGAATCTTGTCCGGTATATGGATTTTTGTTTCCTTTGTAAATCAAAATCAAAGGAATATGGAAAACAAGACTTTATTTTCTGAAATACTGGAACGGCAGTCGGACCTGTTGGAACGTATCCGCCATGCCGCGCATGAGGCGCATGCGGCCGTCAACCAATTTTATGGCGTAGACTTGCCTTATTCTTACCATTTGGACGGTGTGGCGGAACTGGTGGCCCGTTATGGAGGCGAGGTATGCACGCGGGCGGAAGATGTTCCGGCCGTGATGTTCGGGGCCTGGTTCCACGACAGTATCGAGGATGCCCGTCTGACGTACAACGACGTGCGGAAACGCGCCCGGTCTTTGGGGCTGGACGAGGCACAGGCGTTCATGGCGGCGGAGATTGTGTACGCGTTGACGAACGAAAAAGGGCGTACACGTGCCGAGCGTGCGGGCGTGAAATATTATGAGGGTATCCGTGCCGTACCGTACGCCCCCATGGTCAAGTTGGCCGACCGCATGGCCAACGTACGTTTCTCCTTGCGGCAGACTTCGGATTACAACCATCGCATGGCCGGAGTTTATCGTGAGGAGTGGCCTCACTTCCTGGCATCCCTTTGGCCTGCGACGGACGACCCGCGCATGGGGCTTCCACAAGAAATGGTGCTTCAACTTTGCGGGCTTTTGGGGGTGGACGCAAAGGGGATGTTTGAAGACTGAAAACGGCCTTTGGGCACGTGGTAAAAACATTCGGTAGAGAACCGAAAATCGTTCGGCTGAGATTGATTTTTCAATCTCAGCCGAACGATTTTTCAATCTCATGAGAAAAAAATGTTAATCTGCGGCAAATATTTTTGCTTTCGTAAGTGCTTGATTTCAAGATGGCTTCGGATAGTGTCTGAACCACCCGTCGAGCCGCAGGCGGATGACCCCGAACACGGCTTCGCTGAAGATGCCGCCGCTCATCTTGCTCGTGCCCAACTCGCGGTTGACGAAGATGACCGGTACTTCCTTTATCTTGAAACCGCACTGCTTGGCGGTGAACTTCATTTCTATCTGGAAGGCATATCCTTTGAAGCGCACCTTGTCCAGTTCGATGGTCTCCAACACGCGGCGGCGGTAACATTTAAAGCCGGCCGTGGTGTCGTTTATCTTCAGCCCCGTGATGATGCGCACGTATTTGGAGGCGTAGTAGGACATCAGGATGCGCCCCATGGGCCAGTTCACCACGTTCACCCCGTTCACGTAGCGCGACCCGATGGCCACGTCGTATCCCTCTTGGGCACAAGCGGCGTACAGTCGCGGAAGGTCGTTCGGGTTGTGGCTGAAGTCGGCGTCCATCTCGAAGATATAGTCGTATTTCTGCGCCACAGCCCATTTGAATCCTGCAATGTAAGCTGTGCCGAGACCTAATTTCCCCGTACGTTCGATGAGATGCAGGCGGTCTTTGAACTCGTCCGCCATGAGGCGTTTCACGATGGCCGCCGTGCCGTCGGGCGAGCCGTCGTCTATGATCAGCATGTCGAACGGTTGTTCCAGTCCGAATACGGCCCGGATGATGTTTTCTATGTTTTCCTTTTCGTTGTACGTAGGAATGATAACTACACTGTCTGAACGCATATTTCTGTCAGCTTTAAAAGTGAATGACTTCGTTTGTATTCGTGAAACAAATATAGACATAAATCACGAATACAGGTAACGGAGTGGAAATATTTCTTCCGGCGGAGGTGTTTTTTTAGTGATTCTTTGTAATTTTGCACCGGATTGAATCATGGAGATACAAGGTTTACAGGCCCTCTATGCAGGGCATAAGTCGGTAAAGGCTTTGGTAAAGGCTTTGCAGGACGGTTCCGCGCGGACGATTTTCGCGGAAGGACTGTGCGCGTCGGCCGCTCCTTTGCTGTTCAGCAGTGTGGCCGCAGCTTGTCCGCAGGTGATGGCTTGTCCGTATGTTTTCGTGCTGGATGATGCGGAAGAGGCCGGGTATTTTTATCACGACCTGACGCAGATTCTGGGTGAGCAGGAAGTGTTCTATTTTCCTTCTTCGTTCCGCCGGGCGGTGAAGTTCGGGCAGCGGGACGCAGCCAACGAGATACTCCGCACGGAGGTTATCAGCCGTTTGTCGGCAGGGCATCGTCCGCTTTTCGTGGTCACTTATCCCGAGGCGGTGATGGAAAAAGTCGTGTCGCGGCAGAAACTGAATGAGCAGACGCTGAGGCTGCGTGCCGGCGAGCGGGTGGACATCACGTTCGTGGAGGAGACTTTGCGTGCGTTCGGTTTCCGGCGTGTGGATTATGTCTACGAACCGGGGCAGTTTGCCGTGCGTGGCAGTATTCTCGATGTCTTTTCATTCTCCTCGGAATGGCCTTACCGGGTAGACTTTTTCGGTGATGAAGTGGACAGCATCCGTACGTTTGAGGTGCAGACACAACTCTCGCGCGACAAACAGGAAGAAATCGTCATCGTGCCCGAACTGGCCGGTTACGTGCAGGGCAAGGTGCCGTTCACGGACTTCCTGCCCCCGGAGACCGTCTTGGTGATGAAGGATTTGTTTTTCTTGCGCGACGTGGCCGACCGGGTATATGCCGACGGCTTTTCGGCGCAGGCTCTGATGGACGAGCAGGCCCGGACGGAGATGGAAGAGGCGGAGCGGCACGAGAAACTTCGTGCCGACCTGATGCTTGTCGACGGGTCGGCCTTGATGAAGGGAATGCTCGATTTCCGCAGGGTAGAGGTGGGGAACAAGCCGTCCGCCACACCGCAGGCCACCGTGCGTTTCCACCTAACGGCACAACCTATATTCCATAAGAATTTTGAATTGGTGACCCGTACTTTCCATGAGTATCTGGAAAAGGGATACACCTTATATATATTGGCCGATTCGGCCAAACAGACCGACCGGTTGGCTTCCATTTTCACGGAACAGGCTTCGGGTATCGGTTTTATTCCCGTGGACCGTACTTTGCATGCCGGGTTTGCCGACGACGACCTCAAGGCATGCTTTTTCACCGACCATCAGATTTTCGACCGTTTCCATAAGTATAACCTCCGCAGCGACAAGGCGCGGAGCGGCAAAGTGGCTCTTTCGTTGAAAGAGCTTCAGGAGTTCAACATCGGCGATTACGTGGTCCACGTAGACCACGGGGTCGGAAAGTTTGGCGGTTTGGTGCGCATTCCCAATGGCGACACCATGCAGGAAGTCATCAAGATTATCTATCAGAACGACGATGTGGTGTTCGTCTCCATTCACTCCCTGCACAAGGTGAGCAAATACCGAGGCAAGGAAGGCGAGCCTCCCCGGTTGAACAAGTTGGGCACGGGGGCATGGGAACGCCTGAAAGAGCGGACGAAGACCAAAATCAAGGATATCGCACGCGACCTCATCAAGTTGTATTCCCTGCGTCGTCAGGAGAAAGGTTTCGCCTTCAGTCCCGACAGTTTCATGCAGCACGAACTCGAGGCAAGCTTCCTCTACGAGGACACGCCCGACCAGTTGAAGGCCACGCAGGCCGTGAAGGCCGACATGGAGCGCGACCGTCCGATGGACCGTCTGGTATGTGGGGATGTGGGATTCGGCAAGACCGAGGTGGCCATTCGCGCTGCCTTCAAGGCTTGTGCGGACAATAAGCAGGTGGCGGTGTTGGTGCCTACCACCGTGTTGGCCTATCAGCATTTCCAGACTTTTTCGTCGCGTCTGAAAGGGATGCCCGTTCGGGTGGATTACCTGAGCCGTGCCCGTAGCGCAGCCAAGACCAAAGAAATATTGAGGGATTTGGCCGACGGGAAGATCAATATCATTGTGGGGACGCACAAACTGATAGGCAAGTCGGTGAAGTTTAAGGACCTCGGCCTGTTGATTATCGACGAAGAGCAGAAGTTTGGGGTGGTTACCAAAGAAAAGCTGCGGCAGATGAAGGTCAACGTGGACACGCTGACGCTTACCGCCACGCCGATTCCGCGTACGTTGCAGTTCTCCCTGATGGGAGCACGCGATTTGTCGGTCATACAGACCCCGCCGCCCAACCGTTATCCCGTGCAGACCGAGGTGCACACGTTCAGTACGGAACTGATAGCCGAGGCGGTCAATTTCGAGATGAGCCGCAACGGGCAGGTGTTCATCGTGAACAACCGTATTTCCAGTCTTTACGATTTGGAGGCTCTGTTGCACAAGCATGTGCCGGATGCCCGCGTTTGCGTGGGGCACGGGCAGATGCCGCCGGAAGAACTGGAGAACATCATCTTCGGTTTCGTACATTATGATTACGACGTGTTGGTATCCACCACCATCATCGAGAGCGGTATAGACATCCCCAATGCCAATACGATTATCATCAACGGGGCGCAGAACTTCGGGCTGAGCGACTTGCATCAGATGCGAGGCCGGGTAGGGCGCAGCAACAAGAAAGCTTTCTGTTATCTTTTGGCGCCTCCTTTGGCTGCCTTGACACCGGAAGCGCGCCGCCGCCTGCAGGCCATCGAGAATTTCAGCGACCTCGGTTCGGGTATCCACATCGCCATGCAGGACTTGGATATCCGTGGGGCGGGCAACCTGTTGGGAGCCGAGCAGAGCGGTTTCATCGCCGATTTGGGATATGAAACCTATCAGAAAATCTTGTCCGAGGCCGTGAAGGAACTGAAGAATGATGAGTTCGGCGACCTCTATGCCGAGGAAATCAGGAAGGGGAACGACTTGGGCGGTGAGAACTTTGTGGACGAGTGCGCGTTGGAGAGCGACTTGCAGATGTCTTTTCCCGATGATTATGTGCCCAGCAGCAGCGAGCGCATGCTCCTCTACCGCGAATTGGACGGTCTGGAGCGCGACGAAGACGTGGAGGCATTCCGCTTGCGCATGAAAGACCGTTTCGGAGAGATTCCGGAGGAGGGTGAGGAATTGATTCGTGTAGTGACGCTCCGTCGTCTCGGCAAGTGCCTCGGTGCAGAAAAGATATTCCTCAAGGCCGGGCGTATGGTGCTTTATTTCGTGCAGAACGAGAAGAGTGCTTATTTCGAGAGCAAGGCTTTCGGGCAGTGCATCGCATACGCTGCCATGAATGCCCATCGCAGCAACCTGCGTGAGGCTAACGGCCGCCGTTCGATGGTGATTCAGGAAGTGCGTTCGGTGAAAGATGCCGTCGGGATACTCCGGCAGATTTCGGAGTTGCAGGCGGTGTGAGCACATGTTTGAAGGCGTGGAGGGCAAAGATACTCATTTTGCTCAATCGTTGAGCAAAAAACGGAGAAAATTGCTCAATGATTGAGCATTTTGAGGTAAGCAATCTCAGAAGCCGAACCACCGCTTTTCTTTTACCCGTTTGTACTTTTGCCGGAATCTTCGTAACTTTGGGCTTTGTAAGAACAAAAGTAGTCAGACGACAATAAAGATAAACATATAAATAGTGGAATAGTGATTCCATTCAGCTTTTAAGAAAACGAGCTTTTAGCTCTTATTCTCTCTACCTGAAACCGCCAAAATTACAGTCCAGAGAATAAGTAGGGGAAGGTTCGCGTCCGTTTGGGCGTGAACCATCCATACTTATGACTGGACGTGGTTACTTGGCGGTACCGAGGTGGAGTCATGGGATTGGATGGTTTACGCTTTTGTTTTTATGGTACACATTGGTCAGCTCATCGAACAGGAACTGCGCCGCCAGCGACGTTCCGTGTCATGGTTTGCAAAGGAACTCTATTGCGACCGTACCAATGTGTACAAACTATTTCGTAAGGAGAGCATAGACACGTTGTTGCTCTATCGTATTTCTTGTGTTTTGTCTCATGATTTCTTTAAGTACTATACCGACGACTTTGTTTCCGATAACAAACCGTAGCGGTTTTGTCTACGGTTTGTAGCCGTTACGTCTACAAATTCTATATGTCTTAACGCATTTTCCTCCTTAACTTTGCATCAGTTTAATTTCATATTAATAATTAAAAAGAAATGTTATGAAGAAGACTTTAAAATTTTTGAGTTGGATGTTTGTGGCCGTATTATCGGTTTTGTCCTTTTCTAGTTGTAGTGATGATGATGAAGGACATCCCTATGCGGGAACAGTTTGGGAATATGAAGATATTTATGAGTCTGGTACTATAACAACGCGTATTCGCTTTGCGGATGAAACAAAAGCTTATTATGAAGTAGAACAAAGAAATGCAGGAGGTACGATTGTTGACAATACGTCAAGTCCTTATTCTTATACATATTCTGGAACTTTGATTGTATTTAGACCCCAACAAACGGGAAAGGCAAATCTTGAAGGCGTTGTTAGTGAAGGCGTTAAAATGGTATTGACTAATACTTCAAATGGAGAGGAAATCTCTATATTATATAAAAAGTAGCTTTTATTTGTAGAATGAATAAGAGAAGAAGGGGATGTTGGTTAGCTGTGTTTTCTTTGTTTTCTATAAAGATGTATTCAGTTCCTGCCTATCCTCATAAAATCCTTTATAAGTTTGGGGACAGTACGGAAGTGTCAATTCGTCTTAAAGGCGACGAATACAACAAATGGGCTTTGACCACAGACAATTATACCTTACTACCTTCAGGAAATGAATGGTATTTTGCTAAGGCGGACAGCATGGGAAATGCTGTCCGTTCTGGTTATAAATTGTGTGCCGATGCCGAACGTCCGGAAAGTTTGCGTCGTTTTCTGGCGCAACAGCCGAAAGGGTTGCGTCCTATGGTGGACGAAGCCCAAAAGAAGAGGCTATCGTACAGAAATAGGGCTGTTGAAAAACGAGGAAGGCATGCGGCAGTCGTTGGAGAACGTCGTGCCTTGGTAATCCTGATGTCATTTGCCGATGTAAGCTTCACTAAGACCGAGGCGGATTTCGATGCACTTTTCAATGAGCCTGGTTATGCCGTGGACGGGGCGCAGGGAAGCGTCTATGATTACTTCCGAGAGGTTTCCTACGGGCAGCTTTCGTTTCATTGCGACGTATTAGGGCCTTACAGGGCCGTGTATCCTATGGCTTATTATGGCTCGAACGGTTATGGCGGTTCGGACGTGAACCCGTATGTTTTGTTTCTCGAAGCCATGGAACATGCCGTGCGGGAAATCGACTTGCAGGATTATGATGCCGACGGAGACGGTTATGTGGATAACGTGCATATCGTGTTTGCCGGATATGGTGAAGAAGCCGGGGCTTCTCCCTCCGCCATTTGGTCGCATGAGGCCATGTTCCCGGAAATCACCATGCAAGGCATGAAGATAGACCGTTATTCCTGTACGCCGGAGCTACGGGGAAACCGTGGAGGAGGTATATCACGTATCGGACCTTGCTGCCACGAAATGGGGCATGCTTTGGGGGCGATGGACTATTACGATACCGATTATACCACGGGCGGTAGTTTCGAGGGCACGGGCGTATGGGATGTCATGGCGCAAGGCAGTTGGAATAACGATGGTATCACCCCGGCACATTTCAACCCTTACGTGAAAGCCTATGATTTCGGTTGGGTGGGCGTGACTACGTTGACGCATACAGGAGATTATTCGCTCCATCCTTCCACTTGGGAGAAAGACGGCGTGTACCGGGTTGATACAGGTTCCGAGGGGGATTTTTATTTGTTGGAGAGCCGTGTTCGTGACGGGTTCGATACGGCATTGCCTGGTGAAGGGCTGATGGTGTATCACGTGCATCCCCGGATTGAGGAAGGGGCGTATGGCAATACGATAAACGCTTCGGCACCGCAAATGATGTATCCGGTGTGTGCTTCTTCGTCTGTGTCCGTTCCCTCATCTTCTTCTTATTCATACGGTGAGATTAATTCGGCAGGTTGCCCTTTCCCCGGTTCATCTGGTAAAACGGAGTTCGGCGGGCAGACCGTTCCGGCGGCGTTTGCATGGGACGGGAGTGACGTAGGCTTCGAACTGTCCGATATAAACCGCACTGCGGACGGGCAGGTCTCTTTCCGTTTTACGGTGGATGGTACGGTTTCGTCTTCGGAATGGAAGACGGAATGGAACGAAAGTTTTGAGAATCCCTCTTCCGCTTCATCATGGTTAGTGTCGAGCCAATGGGGCTATACAACGGAATGGGAACGTATGGTGGCTGACGGTTCCGGAGGAATAGGGGAAATCGTTTCGTGGGACTACATAACCGATGCGGCAGATGGCTCATATTATATGGGGTTGGTACAGCGGTTTATGTTGGGAAGTTTGGGAGGTGTGATGGTGTCACCGCCCGTGACGGACAATCCCGGCGGTAATGCCAAATTGCGTTTTTTTTACCAGAACAAGGCACGAAGCGGAGGACAGGTTACGTTGGAAGTGTATTGTAAAAAGGAAACCTCGAAGGAATGGATTCCTTTGCAGGTTTTGGATGCAATAACCGGTACGTGGACGAAACAGGAAGTGGATTTGCCCGTGAGCACGGAACGCCTTCAAGTCATATTCTTGGCCAAAACGGAAGGAGCTTGTGGGGCGTTTGTAGATGATGTATCCATATTGAAGCCGAAAAAGGGCGACGCGCTTGAAGTTGCAAGCAAACCGGCCGGTTGCCAAATCGGCGCGAGGGAGGGATGTTTGTGGGTGTCTTTGTCCGTTCCGTCTGTCTTGTCCGTCTATGCTTGGGATGGCCACCGGATACTGTCCGGTCGTTACGAAGCAGGGGAACAGACGTTCCGTTTGCCGTCCGGCATCTATGTGGTGCGAATCGGGGAGTACGTTCAGAAAGTCCGGATTCATAACTGAATCCGGACAGCCGACGGTGGCAGGACATTTCCATCCTTGTATTATGCCATTGAAAAAACAAAGGGGCAGTATGGAACAGTAGGCAGTCAATGGGAATATTGTCTTTCCTGCGGGTTGGACATATCCCCTACACCGGGATTTCACCAAAAGCACCTTCATCTTTCAGGTTACATGGTAATCCGTTCATAATATTGATGTTACAGGCTGAAAGATGTTTCAGTCATCTTTCAGTCACGTTTCATTTCGTTTGGCTGAGATTGGAAAATCATTCGACTGAGATTGAAAAATCATTCGGCGCAGAACTTTTTACCGCTCTCCGCAATGAAAGGAAGCTGAAAGACGGCCTCCTTATCTTTCATTCCATAATATATTATATAACAAGCAGTTGATATGCGACCTGAAGGATGAAAGGGCTTTTCAGAAAAACTCTTGGGGAGGGGAAGCAATAAAGATTTTATTTTGTAACATGGGTAAAATGAACTATATCCGGTAAAGAAGTAAAGGGGCTGTCCATAAATTAATTTGCCGTCGCTCCAGTCTCCTTTTCTTCTTGTTGGCAGGAGAAGGAGAACGGCGGTGTGAGGATGAGGCGGCGCACCTCCGCATTGTCCATACGTGGAATGTCGCGAATGGTCTTACCCGAACAGGCTGCCTGGATGACACGACAGAAAAGTCCGTGACTTACTGCCAATACACGTTTATCTTTGTAACGGGACACTGTATCGAGCAGGAATGTTTCCGCCCGGCGAAACATGGATTCTACGGGTTCGGCCCGGTGGTCTATCTTTGTACGTGCCTTCAGGATATCCATACCCGTGAACGGTCCCCAATCCCGTTCGCGAAGGAGAGGTGTGGATTCAAGAGGCAGGCCGTGCGGTTCGTTCAGTATCATAGCGGTGTCCATACAGCGTTTCAAGTCGCTGCACAATAAAGCATCGAAACGGATATTCTTCAATTCATCCCGTAGGGCTTGTGCTTGTGCAATTCCTTCGTGTGACAAATGCCCCGGCATGTGTCCTTGCAGGATGTGGGCTGCATTTTCTTCCGTTTGTCCGTGTCTCACCAGATAAAGTTCTGTCATAAAAGATAAGATTGTCGTGTAATAAGAGGTAAAGTAAGTAAAATAAATCCGTTTAATCGGCTTTTTTGCCGATTTTTCAGGGTTTCTTTCGTTTTTTCAATGATAATATCGTACCTTAGCTGTGTATAAACATTAAACATTTACACTTATGAAGATAGTGAACAGTTATATTTTTCGTGCCGTATGCGCTTTGCTTATCGGCCTTTTGTTAGTATCCAATCCGGAGAGGATGACCGGATTGTTGGTGCAAGTAATCGGCGGATTGTTTCTGATTTCCGGATTAGTCTCGCTCATTAATTATTTCATTATCCGTTATTCGGATAAAGTACCGGTCAAGCCCGTATTTCCTATGGTGGGGTTGGGCAGTTTGCTGTTTGGAGTATTTCTTGGCTTCTTCCCGGGGCTGTTCATTACTTATCTGATGTATATTTTCGGTTTTCTGATGGTGGTGGCCGGCATCAATCAGTTGTGGAATATGTTTCGCTTGCGTCGTTTGATACCTTTCCGTTGGTATGTTTTGTTTTTCACATTATTGATTACGGCTTTAGGCGTATTTGTGCTTTTCAATCCGTTGGAATCCGCTTCCGTCCCGTTCATTCTTTTGGGAGTGAGTTTCATGCTTTATGGTGTGTCGGAATTGATTAACGGCGTGCGTTGGCGTAAATATAGCCGGATGCAACAGCAAAAGGAACAAGTATTGATTGAAAGAGGAGATGAAGAAATTTGAGGGTAATTTCACAACAATAAAGAGGGAACGACAGCATTTTGGTCGTTCCCTTTCTTATTGTTGTGAATGTCTTTTATTTTACGAGCATTTTTATGGTTTCCTTATAATCCTTGTAGATTACTTGTATCAAGTAAGTACCATGGGTATAGTCGTGTGCGTAAACCGGAATCTCAGTTTTCCCGTTTTGGGCTGCGATTTCTTCATGCTTTATGAGGTTGCCTCTTAAAGAATAAATCCGGTAAACCACAGTTCCGTCTTGCGTGTGGTCGACGACCAATGTGGCACTCTCCCTGACAGGGTTGGGTGTCAGGTGCACGGAGAATTTTCCGGCTTCACTTGCGGCGATGCTGCTTGCCCCACCAGTAGTGAACGTTTGTTCTTCTCCGTAGGTCGTTCCGGACGCGGTTTTAGCGAAACTCCTGTATTTATATGTGGTGTAAGGTTTCAAGTCATGCAGCTCTGCTTTCATTTTCTCGCCGTCCACGATAACCGTTTGCTTGTCGGCGTAGCTTCTGGCAATATCCTCTGTCCAGTATTCAAATCCCTTTTGCAGGATTTCTTCCGAACCGCTGATGATGTAGCCCATCAATGTGACGGACGTACCGTCCGGCGATGTGATGGTGATGGTTTGCACGGTGGGCGGGAAGAGTACGAAAGCATCGGCTGTCCCGAATCCTATCCATTCGCTGAAATACTCTTTTTCTTGGTATTTCACAAAAGCGCGGTATTTATAGTAAGTACTTGGCGTTAGGCTGCGCAGGCTGAAAGCCAGTTTGCCGTCTACGGGAGGTTGTGCGAGCACGGTGTTCGACGGAACCAAATCCGGCGCGTCATATTTCCGCCACTCGAAACCGAATTGTGCGTCGCTGTAAGTGTCACACGCCGTGAGGGCATGTAATGTGGCCGAAGTGTGCGAGCATGCATCAGCAGCTTCTATGGTGGCGCTGATAGGTTGTGTCGTAAACGTGTTCCATTCGGAATAAGTACTGTTCGTACCGATTTGGATAAAGGTACGGTAAGATACGGTGGCGTGAGCCGGCAGGTCTGTCAACCGGCAGGGGGTACCTTCTTTTCGGAACGTTTCGTTTCCCACTTTCCATTCTACGCCCGAAGCGGTAATGGCGGAGGGATCGGCCAAGTCGGATGACACCGTGACCAGTGCAGAGGTTTGCAAGGCTTCCACGACATTGCCGCCGACGGTGACCCGAAGGGTGGAGAAGGAGTTCCATCCGCTGGCATAAGTTCCATGTGGCGTTTTCACGTAAGCTGTCGGGGAATAGTATCCGCCGGGATATAGTCCCGTCAGTGTCACGAGAGAGTCTTTTCCGTTGAGCACATAGTGCTTCCCGTTCAAATCCAATCCTTTTTCTATCACTGTGGCATCTCCCGTGTCGAAACGACAAACGAGGGTCGCTGTAGTCTGTGTGGCTTCTTTCAAAGCCCAGGAAACCTTGACGGGAAGGGTAGGATATAAATCCCCGAGGTTATTGTAGAACGTTTCCTCTATGTCGCCTTCATTTGGGATGTTTACGATGGCGTAATGCTTGATGGAGTATTTCGTGCCCTCTATCAGTCCGGATATGGTGGTCTTGAATACATTTTTGTCAATCCCGTGGGTAGAAGGTTCTCCTTTCACTTTCGTCCATAAAGTCATGTCGTTCCATGCCCAATTGTGTTTCTCTAATGTGTCAAAAGGCACGTAGTAACAGCCGCTTTCCTTTAGCGTACCTTCTATTTTGTCCGTGTCCAATGTATGCAAGGCGGTTATGCGAGTTTGCGTGGCGTTAAGTTCTATGGTATGGCAGAGTACTCCCGTGTTCTTCGTGGTGAAGAACCGTGCACTGCTGTAAATGGTCTCGTGTTCGGTTTTCACGATAGCTCGCATGCAATAGGATGTGTTGCCTTGTAGTCCCGTTACGGTAGCGCGCACGAATCCTGTTTCGTCCATGGGGCTGCCGTCCACAACAGCTATAATCTTGTATCCTTCTTCCAGCGGATGGCCGATGCCCACCTCGAAACTCACATTCTTTACTTTTGCCGGGTCACCCTTGATGAGGGCAAGCAGGTCGGCTGTAGTACGTGTGGGTTGTGCGCTCAGTTCCTCGAATAAGTTACCGGTCTTGAACTTTTTGGACGGCATGAGGTTTTCCATACCGTTTTCTTCCCATGCTAACAAGTATTCGTATTCCGTGTCAGGAGATACTTCAATGTCTGTTTCCGTGCCGCTCCATGGAATTTCCGTGTAGTCCGTTTCTGTGGTTTTCTTGTATTTCAATACCATGTTGCTTGGAACGTTGTCCGGATTCGGGGTGATTCGCTCCAGATGCGCGGTGTAATAGTCCGTTCCGGTAGAAAAGACATCCGCCGTGCGGAAATGTGGAAGGGTGTAGTTGTCCCCCGTCCAGGCGTGGCATTTGTCCGCGGTGGCCGTGTCGTTATAGGCTTGGGCAGCCTCGTTTAAGTCCTGCCGGAAATCCTTGCCTTTCATGTCGAATACGCCTAAGATGTACTGTGACTGTTGGTAATAGTCATTGCCGATGGACTTTCCCGTTTCCGTGCTGTAATAAGTATTCCGGATGCGGGTCGGTACGTTGTATTTGTCTATCAGGTAACTGGCATCCCCTGCGATGCTACCTATCTGTTCTTCCGATCCGGTGGAACTTACCGTCCCCGAATTGTAACATCCGTAAATCAAGGGCGTGATACCTATTGTACTGTATTGGAATACGCCGGTGATACCGCCTCCGTTATTGTAGAACGTTTGTCCTTTCCGGCCGTTGCATGCGATGGCACCGATGTTGTAGCTGTTTACAATACTTCCTGAATTGTGAGAACTGATGCCGCCTACGGTGGCTTTCATGTCGCTTTGTACGGCAATGCGTCCCGTATTGCCGCTGTTGATGACGAGGCCATAATTACTGGTGGTAATGCCGGCAGCCGAGAACGGGCTGTATATCGTTTGTGACGAACTGAACCGTATGTTTACCTCTCCTTCGTTCAGGCAGCCGTTGATGGTGGAGCCGGAAAAATTGGTGGCCACTATGCCTGCTAGTTCAATGCCTTCGCTTTGGTAAGATGCGCTGGTGCCCGACAGGGTGGCTTGGTTGATGCAGTTGGTGATGCGGATATCTTTCCCGTTGCACACTCCCACGATGCCTCCTGCTTCCGCGCTTCCCTTTTGCGACACTTTCACGGTAATGGCTCCTTCGTTTCGGCAACTGTTTACAGTCCCTTTCGTACTGCCCACGATGCCACCTATAGTGAGTTCGCCCCGGTGGTCATCGAAGGTGATTTTTCCAAGGAAGCGGCAAGCCGCGATGGTTGTGTAGGTTGCCGCTTCACCGACGATTCCACCGACCGTGGCTGTGGAATTTAGTCCTGCGGAAGCCAGCTCGCAGGTTTCATCTAATGTCAGGTTGTAAACTGTTCCTCTCGTATAATCTCTGGCATAACCTTTGAGCGTAGCAATGAATCCTGAATTCCCGTAGATATTTTGTACGTGTATGCCGGACAGGGTATGGCCGTTACCATCGAAGAAGCCAGTGAATTCCTCTATGGGAACCCAATAATGCGCTTCCATATCCAAGTCGTTGTCCAAAATAATGCGGCTTGCAGGAAATGTCCTGCCTTGACTAGATAAGTATGATAGTCCTGCCAGTTGTTCTGCTGTGGAAATATGGTATTCCGGCCGGTTGTTACCGTCCCACCATGATGTGTCGTAATTGCCTTCGTCCGTCCAGTTTCCGGTTTGTGCCCACATCATGCCGACAGACAAACAGCAGGTACACAGCGTCCATAATTTTTTCATGGTTTTTATTTTTGAAGTAAATACTATTCCTTTTTCTTCAGTTCCGCGTCAAACTGCCGGATGGCGGCCATACCCTCGTTGCAGGCGCACGGACCGCTGATGCAGCCGCCCGGGCAAGCCATCACCTCAATCATGCGCGTAGGGCATTTGCCCGTTTTGGCGTACGCCCGCAGTGCGGCAATGTTTTTCTTGTTCAGGTCAGCTATCAGTGTACCTTGCAGTTCCGGGTCGCCTACCATGTTTTTTACGGCCGTGAACACACCGCCGGTCTTGGCAAAGCCGTGCGCGTCATGTCCGGCATGTTCTTCGGGCGTAAAGTCCTCACATGCCGCCATGTCTATTTCCATACCTTCAATGACGGCATCCAGTTCACGGAACGTCCATACGAAGTCTACGTTGGGATTCTCTCGTCCTTCCGCCTTTTTGGAGGCGCAGGGGGCGATGAACACCGTCAGGGCTTCCGGATGTTTTTTGCGGGCATATTCCGCTACGTAGTACATGGGAGAACCCGTAGAAGACACGTAAGGCATGATTTCGGGGATGTGTTTCCGCGCCAACTGTACGTAAGCCGAGCAACAACTGGTGGTCATGAACGCAGCTCCGCTTTCCAATTTCTCTTTGAATTCTTCCGCTTCCCGCCGGATGGTTTCTTCGGCGCCGTATGCCACTTCGAGTACGTCGCTGAAACCGATGGCTTTTAATGCACCGAATACTTTCTCTACAGGCTGTTTGAATTGGGCCAACACGGAGGGGGCCACCATAGCCACTACTTGTCGTCCTTCCTTGATGCGGTTCAGCACATCGAATACGGCACATTGGTCGAATATGGCACCGAACGGACAAGCGTTCAGGCATTTGCCGCAATAGATACATTTTTCCGGATCGATATGTTCTACGCCGTATTCGTCTTTGGAAATGGCTTTCACGGGACAAGCCTCTTCGCACGGCACGGGAATGTACACGATAGCGTGATAAGGGCATACCTGATGGCACCGGCCGCAACTGATACATTTTTCGTGGTCGATGTAGGCTTTCCCTTCGCTGTCGTAGTGAATGGCATCTTTCGGACAGTTGTTGTAGCAAGGCCGCGCGGCACAGCCACGGCACAGGTTCGTTACCTCGTAGTTGATTTTCACACACGAAGAGCACGCCTCGTCCATTACGCTGAGGATACTTTTCTCCGAATCGATTTCTTTTCGTTCCATCATGCGGGCGGCGTAGGTAGACAGACGTTCGGTTTCGTCGGTTTCATCCGTCATATCAAAGCCCATCATGGCCATGGTCTTGTATTTTGTCACTGCACGTTCTTTATACACGCAGCAACGTCCCAACGGTTTTTGCTTGCGTGGATGCAGTTCCACAGGCAGCCGGTCTACTTTTTCCAATAACTCGTTTTCTTTCCACATTTTCACCAAACGCGCCAATAATTGGTAGCGGATGAACATGATGTTGTTGTTATATGCCATCGTTTAGGATTATTTAGTTTTGATTATTGGACAAATCTACGAAAAAAAAGGCAATCTTTTGTATCTTTGTGTTAATTTTATGACAGAATGTTTCAATAATATTTCAGAAAGCGGTTTTTCTACCCTGTTGGATGTACTTTTGGCTGGAAAAAGTCCTGGTAGGGAAGGTTGGAGATTGTTACTTGCCGGTTTGGACGACGGGCAGGATGAGTCTCTTCGTACCCTTGCGGCAGAGGCGGCCCGGAAGCGTTTCGGGAACGGGATATTCATTCGCGGACTCGTTGAAATCTCTTCGTGGTGTGGCAACAACTGTTATTATTGCGGGCTTCGCCGTTCCAACCGTTTCGCCTCGCGCTACCGTTTGTTTCAGGAGCAAATACTCGATTGTTGCCGGGAGGGGGCACGGCTCGGCTTCGGGACTTTTGTCTTGCAGGGCGGAGAAGACGGGGAACAAGATGAGGATTGGATAGAAGAATTGGTGGGCAGGCTCCGCGCGGAGTTCCCCGGACATGCCATCACGCTGTCTGTGGGGGAACGCGACGGGGAGGTGTACCGCCGGTGGCGTGATGCAGGGGCGGATCGTTACCTGCTTCGCCACGAAACACGGAATGAGGCGCATTATGCCCTTTTGCATCCGCGCGAGATGGACGGTGCACGGCGTCGGGAATGCTTGCGGACGCTGAAAGCTTTGGGGTATCAGACTGGAGCCGGCATGATGGTGGGGTCGCCCGGTCAGACATGGGATTGCTTGTTGGACGACATCGCTTTTTTGGAAGAATTGGAACCGGAAATGATAGGCATGGGTCCTTTCGTTCCGGCTGCCCATACGCCTTTTGCCCGTCATCCGGCAGGGTCGGTGCCTTTGACGCTCCGCCTGATTGCATTGATGAGGCTGCGCTTTCCGGAGGCATTGATTCCGGCCACCACGGCTTTGGCTACGTTAGACGCACACGGGCGTGAGGCCGGTATCTTGGCGGGGGCAAACGTGGTGATGCCTAACTTGTCCCCTTTGGCCGTGAGGGGGCAATACAGCATTTACGACCATAAAGCGTCCGGAGGGAGCGAGGCAGCCGAAGGGTTGCACTGTCTGGAGCAGGATTTGAAAAAAATAGGCTACCACATCTCATACGGTCGCGGAGACAGTCCGGGACATGGGGAGGAAAGTAGCTGTAGAACGATTAGATATGAAGATAATGTATGATGTGAAATCGGAACGCGCCGAAGAGTTTATCTCCGACGCGGAGATACGTGAGACAATGGCATACGCCGAAGCGCATAAGGACGACCGTCCGCTCATCGTGTCCATATTGGAGAAAGCACGCCTTTGCAAAGGGCTTACCCATCGCGAGGCGGCCGTGCTGTTGGCTTCCGGGCAGCAGGACCTGACGGAAGAGATGTTTGCCTTGGCACGCGACATCAAGCAGCGTTTTTATGGCAACCGCATCGTGATGTTCGCTCCGTTGTACCTTTCCAATTATTGTGTGAACGGTTGCGTGTATTGCCCGTACCATGCCAAGAACAAGACGATACTGCGGCGTAAGCTGACGCAGGAAGAAATCCGCAGGGAAGTCATCGCCTTGCAGGACATGGGACACAAGCGGTTGGCTTTGGAGACCGGCGAGGACCCGCGTAACAACCCTATCGAATATGTGTTGGAGAGCATCCGTACGATTTACGGCATCAAGCATAAGAACGGGGCCATCCGGCGCGTGAATGTGAACATTGCCGCCACGACGGTGGAGAACTACCGCCGCTTGAAGGACGCGGGCATCGGTACGTATATTCTTTTTCAGGAGACGTATAACCGGACGAATTATGAGGCACTTCATCCTACGGGACCGAAGAGCGACTATGCCTACCACACCGAGGCCATGGACCGTGCCATGACGGGCGGTATCGACGATGTGGGTATCGGCGTGTTGTTCGGGTTGGAGACCTACCGTTACGACTTCATCGGTTTGCTGATGCATGCCGAGCATCTGGAAGCCCGTTTCGGGGTCGGGCCGCACACCATCAGCGTGCCGCGCCTATGCCCGGCCGACGATATAGACACGGCGGATTTCAAGAACTGTGTGCCGGACGAGATTTTCCATAAAATTGTGGCGGTGCTCCGTATTGCCGTACCTTATACGGGAATGATCGTGTCCACGCGCGAGACGCCTGCCAGTCGGGAGAAGGTATTGGAATTGGGCGTGTCGCAGTTGAGCGGCGGTTCCCGTACCAGCGTGGGAGGATATGTGCAAGAAGAGACGGAGGAGAACTCCGCTCAGTTCGACGTGTCCGACCGCCGTTCGTTGGACGAGGTGGTGGGATGGCTGCTCGATTTGGGCTACCTGCCCAGTTTTTGCACGGCCTGCTACCGTGAGGGGCGTACGGGCGACCGTTTCATGTCGTTGGTGAAGAAGGGACAGATTGCCAACTGTTGCCTGCCCAATGCCTTGCTGACCCTGAAAGAGTATTTGAATGATTATGCGTCGCCTGCCACCCGTGCGAAAGGAGAGGCCATGATTGCCCGTTTGTTGGAAACCGTGCCCGGCGGACGGGTTCGGGCGAACGCCCGCCGCTCTTTGAAAGCCATAGAGGATGGCGGGCGTGATTTCCGTTTTTAAAATGTAGGTAAGATACGTTATGATGAAAGAAGAAACTCCACGCGCCAACCGTTTCCATATCGGATTGTTCGGTCGCCGCAACAGCGGCAAGTCTTCGTTGGTGAATATGCTGACGGGGCAGCAGGTTGCCGTAGTGTCCGACGTGCCGGGCACGACTACGGATATGGTATTGAAGAACATTGAATTGCCGGGTGTCGGGGCTTCCGTCTTGGTCGACACGGCCGGTTATGACGACGAAGGGGAATTGGGCGGACTGCGTGTAAAACAGACCGTCAATGCTGCCCGCAGGGTGGATTTGGCTTTGATCGTCGTGTCGGGTTTGCCGGACGGGGCAGAGAAGGAAAAGGCTTGGGCGGAGCGTTTTCGGGTGGACGACATTCCCGTTCTGTATATATATAATAAGGTGGACGAAGATGGCGGAAGCCATGTCGGTGCTTGGCGCGTGGCGTTGGGGGCGACGGATGTGGTATCGGTTTCGGCGCGTACGGGAGAAGGCCGTGACCGTTTGCTGTCTGCGATGGCCGAGGTGTATCGCCGTACGGATGAGGTGGAGGATTTGACGGGAAACTTGGCGGGCGAATGCGATACCGTGGTGTTAGTCATGCCGCAAGACATCCAGGCACCTAAGGGACGGTTAATCCTGCCACAGGTACAGACCTTGCGCAACCTGTTGGACAAACGTTGTACGGCTTTGTGCTGTACGGCCGACCGTTTGTCGGCCACGTTGTCCGTCTTGTCGTCGCCCCCGTCCCTGATTATCACGGACTCGCAAGTATTTCCTACGGTGGAGCCCCTTTGCCCGCCGCAAACGCGGCTGACTTCTTTTTCCGTTTTGTTTGCCCGCCAGAAGGGGGACATCCGGCAGTTCCTGCAGGGGGCGGAGGCGTTGTGCGCTTTGCGTCCTGATGCCCACGTGCTGATAGCGGAGGCTTGCACCCACGTGCCGCAACATGAAGATATAGGACGCGTGAAGCTTCCTCGTTTGTTGCGTCGTAAGTTCGGCGAGGCTTTGCACATTGACATTATGTCCGGTAATGACTTTCCCGAAGACTTGTCCGCTTACGATTTGGTCATCCATTGTGGGGCGTGCATGTTTACGCGCCGCCATGTGCTGAACCGTTTGAGACGGGCACGTGCCTGCGGTGTGCCTGTGACCAATTATGGAGTAGCCATAGCGGCCTTGACCGGTATCTTGGACAAGGTGGCGGTGCCGGAGTAGGGGGATTGGAAACCGGTTCGTGGAGGTCTTCGGATTGCCCGGCTTAAAGAGCGTTTTCAATCTCCTGAGATTGATTTTTCGTTCGGCTGAGATTGATTTTTCGTTTGGCGCACAAATTTCAGGGGCTTTCCTGAAGGTTCGGGATGATGGTTTAGTGGATTGATTTTTAGTTGATTGAATGCTTTTAGGAAAGAACAGCGGTTTTCGGCCTGAATGAAGGGAGGTGTTTCCGGGAACCTTCCCTATGGGGCGTGTCGGATGACCTTATTTTCCGATGCAGGACGTTGCCCGTCCTCTTATTTTCTGTTGCGGAAGCCGCGTTTTTTACTTTTTTTGTGTTATCTTTGCCCCACATTTCGGCCATGCCGGAAAGGAAAACACTCAGACGGGATATAAAGAGGAAAAAGATATGCAACAACTCAAGGAGCGCATTTTGCGCGATGGAAAATGTTTCGAGGGAGGAATACTGAAAGTGGACAATTTCATCAACCATCAGATGGATCCCATACTGATGAAGTCCATGGCCGTGGAATTCGTGCGCCGTTTCGCGTCGCGCGATATAAACAAGATACTGACGATAGAAGCCAGTGGCATAGCTCCGGCCATCATGGTGGGCTACCTCTTGGAACTTCCGGTGGTCTTTGCCAAGAAGAAGAAACCGAGCACGATGGAAAACATGCTGGTGACGAAAGTCTTTTCGTTTACTAAAAACAATACGTACGATGTATGCGTGTGCAAGGATTATTTGCAGCCGGGCGACAAGGTGCTTTTCATAGATGATTTTCTGGCCAATGGCAATGCGGCCAAGGGCGTGATGGATTTAGTGCGTCAGTCTGGAGCCGAACTTGCCGGCATGGGTTTCCTCATCGAGAAGGCTTTCCAGCATGGCGGTGATTATTTGCGTGCACAAGGCATTCATGTGGAGTCGTTGGCGGTAATCGAAAGTTTGGAGGGATGCCGCATAACTTTGAAAGAATAACCTTATACGCTCTTGTGGTTTTAAACGTAATACCCTCGGAAGTTCAACCGGAAACTTCCGAGGGTATTACGTTTGTAAGGTGTATTTACGGATGCCAAGGTTTGGCCGGGTCTTTCAAGGCAAGAGCCCGCCTGTCCTTTGTGAATTGACTGATGTAGAACATGAAAAGGATGGCGGCCACAGTGCATCCTATGATGTCGAACAGCCCCCAATTCCTGCCATATATATTATAATGTATGGCCGACCACGGAGTGTATATATATAAGGTGTTGACAGCAATGAGCAGCAATCGTACCTCCGTTGGCCCCAGTTTGCCGTATGTCAGCCGGAATTCGTTGATAATGATAGTGCAGACGTAAGTATAGATGGACAAGCACAAATATCCGGCCAGAATCAGAAATGCCACGTCCATCCTCATCATGGGGGATAATCCCAGTCCCAAACAGATAAGACATGTGGTCAAAGCGTCTAAAGTGTGGTCGATGAAAAAGCCGTATACAGGCCTTTGCGTGCGGCGGACGCGCGCCAATGTACCGTCCAGACTGTCTCCGTACCAATTAATGACTAACCCCAATGAAGCCAACCATAGGAATTTGGTGTCGATATGGGCCAATATGCCTCCGACGGCGAAAAGTACGGCTCCTATCACGCCAATGAAAGTCAGGAAGTCGGATGTGACCCATGCCGGTTGTCTCTGTGCCAGCCATATCAGCAACTTCTTCTCCATCTTGTTTAAAATGGAGGTTTGGATTCTTTCAGATGATTCGTTTCCCATTTTTAGTGTTCTTTTGTTCCCTTTTAGTCTTTTGCCGTCAGGACTGCACGTGAATGCTTTCTTCTGAAGATACAGTTCTTCCGGATACTTGGAAAATGAATTTCCCGACTTTACCATTCCGTTGGGGGAGATAGTGAAGTCGGGAGTTTTGTTTAGTGAGCCTTACAAACCTTTTAAAAGAACCCAATTACATGGGTAGAATTTGGTCGGCAGTTTTTTGTTTTGGCGGAAAGACAGGGATTCGAACCCTGGGAACAGTTGCCCGTTCACCGCATTTCGAGTGCGGCCCGATCGACCACTCCGGCATCTTTCCTTGTTCGGTGGGCAAAGTTACAACTTTTTTGTGATACGCGAGCGAAAAGTTCCAAAAAAGTATGGGGAAATAGTGAGATAAGGGGTGGAAAATGGAGTTTTGCCGGACTCTTTCCTTCCTGGAGGTTGAATTTAACAATCTGATTCTAACAGACCATGAATGTTTGAAAGACTTCTTGTTTTTGATGTCGTGTCATTTTATTGTAATACAGTTTAATTTTTATGGGGAAAATATGAATAATAATCCGTTTTTTATATGGCAGCTTAATTTCTTTTGTATATATTTGCCATGTCATAACATGAGAAAACTTTTCAATTTATTATTCATATAAAACTTAAGCGTATGAAAAGGTTTACAAATGTTAAATCGGGGGGGGTAATTTTGACATTACTACTTCTCGCGTTGGTCTCCGGTAGTGTTTGGGGACAAGAAGTTTTAAAGAGCGGTGATTTCAGAAAATTATCGGCGTATTCTTATACAGCGGATAAGGAAGTTGTTGTAGGTAATGATACCTGGTTGGTTAGTACTTCCCAATATAATGCGAGTGTTTTTTATTTGGGATGTAATAGTAAAAACGCTGCAAAAGGGCTTTTAAGTGATAAATGGGCTGATGTTATTGCTGCAATAAAGAACCAAGATGCTTCTTTTAAGGAAAACACGGACCATGCTTATGCTATGCGCTTACAATTAAATGGAACTTCTTTGAGTGATGTTGGTCACATTCAGTTTGATTGGGCTGGTAGCAATGATGCAATGAGGATGTATCTGCTTGTGGATGAGGGAGACGGATTAGTTTTGAAAAACACATTAACTTCAGGTAGCGGTCCGACTGTTGCAGGAAGTATTTCATACGAATTTGCTCAACCTCAGAGTATAAAAGATATAGTGTTAGTAGCTGTGCCAAGTTCTAATTCTAAAACCATACGAATGTCTACGTACGAAATAACGAAGGCGGTTGCTACAAATAAGGTTGCGACTCCTACGTTCGAACCAATAGACGGAACAACATTTGATGAAAGCCTAATTGTAAAAGCGACCTGTGCAACAGAGGGAGCATCCATCCATTACACGACAAACGGTGATGAACCGACAGTTGATTCTGATGTTCTTACGGAAGCGGGGATCACCATTACTGAAACTACTGCCGTTAAGGCTATTGCTGTAAAGGAGGGATTAGATAACAGTAGTGTGGTAACAGCTACTTATACTAAGGTGGAACCTTTTGCTTCTTTGGCTGAATTGAAAGAAAAAGGTGGGGCAACCGCTGCTGGTGTACCTTGTATAATGAAATTGACAGATGCTGTGGTGACGTATGCCGACTCCCGAAAGGCTTATATTCAAGATGAAACAGCAGGGTTGTATGTTTTTGGCTCAAATAAATTGAAGGCCGGAACGAAGTTGAACGGTGTGGTAGCTGCCCAATTGGCATTGTACTTTGGCCTGTATGAATTGAAAGTAGACGGAGGGGAGTTCGACAATGTTGCGGTTACTAACGACGTTGAGATTCCGGTACAAGAGGTGACTGTGGCTGAATTGAACCAAAACTTTGCCCAGTATGAATCCATGCGTGTAAAAGTGGTAGATGCGACGGTAACATCAAGCTTTAACGATAAGAATGGAGAAATCGAGCAAAACGGCGAAAAGATAGCACTCAGGGCGGCTGATGAAAACATTACGGCGGATGTGCAGGCCACGGTTGATGTAACAGGGTATCCCGGTTTGTATAATTCCACAAAGCAATTGAATGTAATCTTGCAAGAGGATATTGCTGTAAAGACTGCAGGCAAGACGCAGGCTACGTTGACTTTTGATTCGGATGCTTATTCTGTGAATGTGGGCGAGTCCTTAACGGTCAAGGCTACTACAAATTCTTCGGCTTCGGTGGTTTATTCTTCTTCGGATAAAACGATAGCTACGGTGGACGAGAATACGGGAGAGGTCCAAGCCGGTAACAAGGCCGGGACGGTAACGATTACGGCCACTGTAACCGAAAATGATGAATATACCGGTGCAACTGCAACTTGTACCATGAATGTGGTAGACCCTTCTGCATTGCCGGAAGCAAAGGCTTTAGTGGCAGAAGACAAAGAGGGAATATTGCACGCTATGAAAAATGAATTAGGGAATACACGACTGAATGCAATGGAGGTATATTCTCTTAATGGTAAAATTATAGATGAGGGTAAAGCTGATATTAAATGGTATATTGATATAGATAATGGAACAATCCAAAATATAGATGGCATGTATGTAGTATTTGAAGACGCGAATGACTCGGATATTAAATTGTCTTCAAAAAAAGGAAATAGTTGGTATTATAAATCTGAGGATGGAAGTTGGAATACAAAAGAGACAGATGGACGCTTCCTTGGATATAATGAGCAAATAACGGCATTTAGAACTTATTCGTCAAGTACTTATCCAAAAGCTGTTGCGATGCCTATTGTGGATGGGTACATTCGTTCAACTACTTCCGGTGATTACGGTACTATCTGTCTTCCCTATGCCGTGGCTGCAGAAGATATGGCTGGTGCAGAGTTCTTCAGCATTGCCGGAAAGGTCATGAAGGGTGAAGAGCCACAATCCATAGTCTTGAATCAAGTGACTACCCTTGAGGCTGGAGTACCTTATATATTCAGTGCAACTTCCGACAAGCTTATAGCTGCATACAGTGGAAAGGCTGTGGCTGTGGCTGAAGAGGCAAACGGTTTGATCGGTTCCTTTGAGGGGCAAGATGTGGCTGAAGGCATGTACCTGATTAGTGCTCAAAATAAAGTGCAGCTTTGCGGTAAGAGTTGTAAGATTTCGGGAAACCGTGCCTATATCGATATGAATGAAGTTCCGGAATACAGTGGAGAAGTAGGCGTGAACCAACGCCTGATTTCATTTGAAGATGCGACCGGTATCTCCGAAACAATGGTTGAGGGCGGTTTGGCAGATGTGTACACACTTAGTGGTGTGGAAGTTCGCCATCAGGTCGACGAATCAGAGGCCACTCAAGGCTTGCCGCAGGGTATTTACATTGTGAATGGTAAAAAAGTAGTAGTAAAATAGTATTAACAAGTTGAAATATGGACAAGAAAATATATATAAAACCGGTTTGCGAAGTGGCAGAATTTGAGATTCAAGATTCATTGCTGTTGAATTGCTCCATAGGAGTCGATAACACGCCACAGGATGGAATAGAAGGTCGGACCAATATGAATCAAGGTTTTACCGATATATGGGGTAACGAGTATTAATATTTTGGTACACTTTTGAACGTGATACGGCAAAGCCGCTTCGGATGAAAACCCGGAGCGGCTTTTTCCTAATCTGTTGAAAAGGGTTATCTTTGCAAAAACAAAAGTGGTTTGCGGCATGAAAGACGATACGCTCAGGAAGTTGAAGATATTGGCAGAGTCGGCCAAATATGATGTGTCCTGCTCTTCGAGCGGTACGGTGAGGCGTAACGTGAAAGGCGGAGTGGGGAATACCGTGGGAGGCATCGGTATTTGCCATAGTTTTGCTGAGGACGGACGTTGCATCTCCTTGCTGAAAGTCATGCTGACGAACTATTGTATTTACGATTGTGCTTATTGTATCAACCGCCGCACGAATGATATTCCTCGTGCCACACTCTCCGTATCGGAACTGGTAGACCTGACGATGGAGTTCTACAAAAGGAATTATATCGAAGGATTGTTCCTGAGTTCCGGTGTGGTAAGGACCCCCGATTATACGATGGAACGTTTGGTACGTGTGGTGAAAGACCTGCGTACGGTGCACCGTTTTAATGGGTATATCCATTTGAAAAGTATTCCGGGGGCCAGTCGTGAGTTGGTGGACGAGGCGGGTTTGTATGCAGACCGTATGAGTGTGAACATAGAGATTCCCAATGAGGCTTCGCTAAAGTTGTTGGCACCGGAGAAAGATCATGAGAGTGTCTACCGCCCTATGGAATATATACAGCAAGGTGTACTGGAGAGTGCGGAAGAACGGAAAAAACACCGGCATGCTCCCCGTTTTGTTCCGGCAGGGCAGAGCACGCAAATGATTGTGGGAGCAACCGGGGAGTCCGACCGGGATATTTTGTTCCTCTCGTCCGCATTGTACGGTCGGCCTACCATGCGGCGTGTGTATTATTCCGGTTATGTGGCCGTGAATACGTACGACCCTCGACTCCCGGCTCTGAAACAACCGCCGTTGGTCAGGGAAAACCGTTTGTATCAGGCAGACTGGTTGATGAGGTTCTATCAGTTCAAAGTGGAAGAGATTGTGGATGAAACGCATCCTGATTTGGATTTGGAAGTGGATCCGAAGTTGGCCTGGGCTCTTCGGCATCCCGAACAATTTCCCGTGGATGTGAACCGTGCGGAGTATGAACGGATTTTACGGGTGCCCGGTATTGGGGTAAAGTCGGCCCGTCTGATTGTTTGTTCGCGCCGTTTCGGCCGTTTGACGAGTTTTGATTTGAAGAAAATGGGATGCGTGATGAAGCGTGCCCAATATTTCATAACCTGTGGGGAGTTGGAAGCCAAGGGAGTGAATGAGCTTTATCCCGAACGTGTCCGTTCTTTATTGGTGCAGTCGAAAAGCCGGAAGAAGCAGAATGACGGGCAGTTGACATTGCTATTTAAGGAGGAGCCTGCATGAGGAGTATGACAGAGGATAGTGTTTTCGTGTACGACCGTACATGGGACGGTTTGCTGACAGCGGTGTTCGATGCATTCTACCGTCATCAGTTTCCTGTGGCGATTATCGGAGAAAAGGACACGCCTCCTCTTTTTGCAGTCGTACATCGGGTGACAACGGATGAAGAAAAAGCCGGAAGAGTGTTTCGGGCATTGCAAAGGAAACTCTCTACGGCAGCACTGGCTTGTCTGACGACTAGTCTTTTCTCCGAACTGCCGGATTTGGACTTGCCTTTGTTTCGGTATGTATGTAAAGCCGTGAAGGCCGGGCAGAGCATTGAAACGAATTTTGCCGACCCGGATGTGCTTTTTGTGACGAATACCTATCGTAAGGTGCGTTATGAACGTCTTCGCATGATGCAATTCGTGCGCTTTCAGAAAACTGCAGACGGAATTTATTTTGCCATGATAGAGCCAGACTATGATGTGTTGCCTTTAATCGTTCCGCATTTTAACAACCGTTTTTCGGAAGAATGTTGGCTGATTTACGACCGGCGTCGCCGGTATGGCTACTATTATGCCGGGCATAAGTCCGTACGTGTTACTTTTGAAGATGGAGCAGAGGTTTTCCGACTGCCGGACGGACGTTTGAGCGAAGCGATGCGGGACGAGGATGAAATGTGGTATCAGGAGATGTGGCGGACCTATTTCAAAGCCATTTGTATTAAAGAACGCTTGAATCCCCGTAAACACCGGAAAGACATGCCGGTACGTTACTGGAAGTACCTGACCGAAAAGCAAATTGGGGAACAAGAAAAATAAGAGGAGAACGCGGGCACGTTCTCCTCTTTTAAAATGAGAAAAATCAGTGTGGTTAGGCGGTGATTTTTCTCATGGCGTTTAATGCTTGGATCGCTTTCTCTCCTGCTTTCTTGTCGCAAGTAGAAGGAGTTGTTTTTGCATCTTTGGTTTGAGTCGTATCCTTTTCCTCAATCATGGCTACTAAAGCTGTCGGTTTGGCCGGTTGAGCTTTCGTGCTGTCGGTTACGACCGTATCGTTGGCTGCAACCAAGGCTGCCGGTTGTGCTTTTGCACTGTCTGTCGTAACTGTGTCGTTCAGCGCCACTAATGCAGCCGGAGCGGATTTTGTGGAGTCTGTGGTTACCGTATCATTCATAGCTACGCACGCCAACATGGCGGTTAATTTAGCTTTGGTGCTGTCTGTAGTTACAGTATCGTTAGAAATGAGGGCAGCCAATGATTTCTGGCAACCTTGTGCAGGACAGTTCTTTGTCGTATCCGTTTTTACAGTATCGTTTGCGACGATGTTACCCTGTGCAAAAGCGCTTCCCATACTCATAGCCATTAAGGCTGTTGCAAATAACTTTTTCATAATGCTTTCTGTTTTATTTAATTGTTTGACTGTTTTATCTTGTCATCTGCCAAATTAATGGACAAGAGGTGTGCCAGAAAAAGAAAGAAGATTGTAAGGTGTTGATTATAAATGATTTTTTGCGTTTAAGATAGCATGAGGCTGAAAAACGAACGTGTGGAATGTGGGGATTAGTGGGGAAGAATTCCACACTTTTATTGTGGAATATCGTAGAGTTTGATTTTGTTGTAGAGGGTTTTGCGGTCTATGCCTAAAAGACGGGCGGCACGCGCTTTATTGTGGTGTGCCGTTTGCAGGGCCTGTAGGATACGTTCTTTCTCGGTATTTTTATCGTGTAAGGCGAAAGGAGTTGCTGCGGGGAGTTCTTCTTCACCACGGTTTATGATATTGAACTCTCCCAAATCGGTCTTATGGATCAGGCGGTCTTGTGCCAACAAAGTAGCGCGTTTCACCCGGTTTTTCAATTCGCGCAAATTACCGGGCCATGCGTAATTGAGCAACGCTTCTGAGGCCGGGGCATCGAAACCAACGATATGCCTTTCCAGTTCCTTGTTGGCTTGGTCCAGAAAGAAGTTGGCAAATAAAAGGATGTCCTCGCCACGGTCTTTTAGAGAAGGCATGTGCAGGGTGAATTCATTCAGGCGGTGGTAGAGATCTTCGCGGAATTCTCCACGGGCGATGGCCTGTTGCAGGTTCTCGTTGGTGGCACAGACGAGCCGGACATCCACTTCTATTTCCTGGTTGGAACCCACCGGACGTATTTTCCGTTCTTGGATGGCCCGCAAGAGTTGCACTTGCACGTCATAACTCAGGTTTCCCACTTCGTCGAGAAACAGCGTGCCGCCGTTGGCTTCTACGAAAGCTCCCGTTTTGTCGGTCACGGCACCCGTAAACGAACCTTTCACGTGGCCGAAAAATTCAGAAGTCGCCAGTTCTTTGAGCATGGCTCCGCAGTCGATGGCTACAAAAGGTTTGTCCGCTCTCTTGTTTAATTGGTGTATGCGGTGGGCCACATATTCTTTTCCGGTACCGCTGGCACCATTGATGAGTACCGAAAGCGGTGTCGGGGCCACCAAAGCCACGTAATTGTAAAGTTGGCGTGCCGCCTCGCTTTTCCCCTCCAGAAATGCAGGGTGGGTATCGGAATCAGTTTGAACCTCTTCGGGAGCCGTATTCTTTTTGGAGAGGGGTGGAGAAGAAGCGGACAAGGCATCCTCTATCTTTTCCAGAAGCATAGCCGGTTGCACCGGTTTGGCAATGTAGTCGCATGCCCCTTGTTTCATGGCGTTTACGGCATTCTGGACGTCGGCATAGCTGGTCATGACGATTAAAGGAACAACGAGGCCGTGTTTTTGCATCCAGTCAAGCAGAGACAGGCCGTCGCCTTCCGGTAACCTCAGGTCCGACAGGATGAGGTCATACGACTGATGTTCCAATAACTTGTGTGCTTTGGATAAGTCTCCGGCCGTACTGATTTGGAATCCTTGTTTGCCCAACCACGTTTTAAGCATGGTGGCAAACGTCAAGTCGTCTTCTACTATGAGAATGGCTGCCATGTGGTCTTTATCGGATTAAGTTGACACAAAGATAATGCCTTTTGCAGTACGAAAGTATATGCGGAGCGGCTTTTTAAATGTTTTAATATTCACGCTTACGTGTCGGTTCACTGCCATTCTTTTCTTTCAGGGCACGGACGACGAGGCGGAAAGACTCGATGACTTCTTGTGCCGGGACGTTGTCCGCGTCGTTCCATTCCTGTTCATCCCGTCGTTGTTCCAAAGTCTGCAATGCTTTGATGCAGGGAGCGCCCACAAGGGTGAAGGTGGGAAGCAATTTATGGGCAATCCTGCATATTTCGGCCTTTTCCTTTTGTTCGTAAGCCCTTTTGAACGCTTCGGCATGCAGGAGGGTTTCTTGCAGGAAGGTATTCAGGATTTCTTGTGCGGCTTCCCGGTCGTCTCCTGCGAATTCGGTCAGTGGAGTAAGGTCGATGACGGGCGATGCTGAGGATGGCTCAGCTTCAGCTTCCCCGGGTTCTTCTTTTACTTCCGGCCGGACGTCTCCGAGTGCTTTCCGGATGGCTTGAGCCAGATCTTTTTGGTTGAACGGCTTGTAAAGGCAGGTGGCGAAGCCGTGTTTCCTGAAAAACGCTTCCTGCATGTCGTTGCGTGCCGTGATGGCCACCACAGGGAGTTGTGCGTGGGCGTGAGGATTCAGGCTCCGTATGTTTTTCAATACGTCGAAACCGTTCATGGACGGCATTTGTATGTCTGTGAACAACAAATCGAAACGGTGTTGTTCTATCCGGCGGAACACTTCTTCCGGCGTACGGCAGGAAACAATCTCCCAGGCTGTTTTTTCCGGTTGGATTTGTTGTAACATCGCTTGGGTCAGTTGCATTTGGATACGGTCGTCGTCAATCAGCAATATATGGAGAGGACGTTCCGGAGATTCAAGGGGCACAAGAGAATCCTCCGCAGGAGCCTGATTGTTCTGTGTGGGTTGTAAGGGAAGCGTGATAAGGAAAGAACTGCCTTTTCCGGGAGTACTTTCCAAATGGATTTCTCCTTGAAGGAGCTGTACCAGTTTCAGCGTGATGGATAATCCTAAACCGACTCCTTCTTCTCCTTGCGCGCTGCTCAGGCGGGTAAATTCCTTGAAAATCATTTGCTGTTCTTCCGCAGTCATTCCGCATCCCGTATCGCGCACGGTGATGCAAAGCAGGCGGCCGTGCATTTTGGCGCGAAGGAGGATATGGCCCTGCTGTGTGAATTTCAGGGCATTGCTTAACAGGTTGTCCACAATCTGCCGAATGCGGAAAGCATCGCCGATATAGGTTCGTCGGGTTTCGGGAGAGGTCTCACATTGCAGCTCCAATCCCTTCTTTTCCGCCATAGGTAAGAAACTTTGGGCAATGGTATGAAGCAGTTCGTCCGGATTGAAGCTGACCGGATGCAAATCCATTTTATGGGCTTCCAGCTTATGGTAATCCAACAGTGAACCGACGAGGCTGAGCAGATGTTCGGATGAGCTGCGGATGTTGTCCAAGTAGTTTTTGGGACGGTTCTCCCGGACGTGGGGGACCAGGAGTTCCGTGTATCCCATGATGGAACCTACCGGTGCCTTGATGTCGTGGGTCACGGTCAACATCAATTTCTCACGCGAAACCAGTAGGTCTTCGGCTCTTTTCTTGGCTTTTTCCAACTCGCGGCGGTAATGGTTGCTTTTAGTGATGTCGCGCCATACGATGACGAAAAAGACAATGGCCAGAAGGATGGCAGCCGTAGCAATGAGGCCGGTCGTGAGGGCTGCCTGTTTCCGTACCAGATAGGCTTTCCGGCTTTCTTCTTCCAATCGTTGCTGTTCTTCCTTCTCGATGCTTTCCAGGAGTTGCGTGACTCGGTTGTTGAGTTCGAGGCTCGTGTACCAAAGCCGTTCCGCTTGCGCGTTGATACGTTGTCGCCGTCGGCTGTTATACAGTTTCATGCTGCTTTCTATGCTGTCCAGGATATGTGCAAGGGTGTCTCTTGCGTTGAACTCCTGATGAATCGTGTCCGTTTCTAAGATTTGCACGGTTTGTTTCACAGAAGTGGTGTCCGCTTCCGGTTTATGGAAAGCGGAAGCCAGTCGTTGGAAGAAATTCTTTTTCGGTTCTTTCACCGTGTAGGATTTGTCTTTCTGTATGATTTGCCGGGTAATATGCGGCTTTTGGATGACGGTGTCTTGGCTTTTGACAAGCAGGCTGATTTGGTGTTGGTAAATTTGCGGGGCAGAGTTGTGCTCCAAAGCCAATACCAACCGTTTCATGTTTTCCTGTTTGTCGGTCAGTAAGGAAGACAGTGTGTCGAGCCTGGCTTTTTGCAAAGAATCGGTGAATAAAGTGTCCAACGCAGATATGGTCTGTTGTACGTCGGACATGGATTGCACGTATTTGCGGTAAGCCTCCCATCTGCCGAAATGGATGGCTTGCCCGATGTTTTCCGTTTCAAAGAGCCGACTGACAAGCTGATGAGTCACTTTCCGGCGTTCGGCCAACGTTTGTTCATTGCCGGACATCCGGGTCAGTGAAGTGGTCTGGTGGTAAATATAGTAGATGGAACCTAACAGGAGACAGATTAATAAAAAGTATCCGCAGGCGATTTTGAAGGATGTATTTTGTTTCATAAAAGTAAGGCTATGGCCGTTCATTCCTTTTGCAAAACTAAGAAAAACTTCCGAAAAGAGGGAAGAAGACGGCTTCAAAAGTCCTTTTGCCGCAAAAATCGTATTTTATTGTGGGAATGTGTGATGTCTGGTAGGATGATGCCTCTTATCTTTGGCATCATTTTGTAGATACAACTTAACCTTTTAGAACCGATGAATGTATTAAAAGTAAGGCCCGTGGCCTTGGCGATGTTTTGCGCGTGCCTGTCCGTTCCTGTGGCCGGGCAGCTCAGACAGCAAAGTTTTTTGAGTGAGAAATGGGATTTCCGTCTGGATAGGGATGAGGCGGAAGACGTATGGGAGCAAGTGGACGTGCCTCACACGTGGAATGCGACAGATGGTACGTCGCCCGATTATTACAGGGGCGACGGCACGTACCGTTACACCTTGTCCGTTTCGCCCGCGATGATGAAAAAACGTATCTTTTTGCGTTTCGAGGCGGCGAGCCAAAAGGCGGAAGTGAAACTCAACGGACAGGAGGTAGGAGAACATGTGGGAGGTTTCAATGCCTTTTGTTTTGAAATCACGCCCTACGTGCATTCCGGCGAGAACCTATTGGAGGTCATCGTGTCCAACCGTAAGGAGTTGAACATCGCCCCTTTGGAGGGGGACTTCACTGTCTTTGGCGGCATCTACCGGCCTGTCTCTCTCCTGCTGTTGCCTAAGGCTTGCATCACGCCTTTGGATTATGCTTCTTCCGGGGTATATGTCAGCCAACAGGTCGGCGAGCGACGTGCGGACTTGTCGGTAGTCACCAAAGTGGACAACGGACTGAAACGGGTGAAAGAATTGTCCGTGAAGACGGACGTGTTCGATGCCGCCGGTAAACTGGTGGCGACGGCCACGACCTCCCAAGCTGCGGAAGGACAGGCACGGCTCGACTTTACGAACCGGTTGACGGTGGACAACCCCATGTTGTGGGACGGGCGTAAATCACCTTACCTGTACCGTGTCTTCGTGGAGCTGAAGCGGGGCAAGGAAGTGTTGGACACCCTGTCGCAGTATGTCGGCCTGAGGTCTTTCCGTGTGGACGCTGAAAAAGGTTTCATCCTGAACGGGAAGCCTTATAAGATAAAAGGAGTGAACCGCCATCAGGACCGTCCGGACAAGGGGTGGGCCATCTCTTCGGCCGACCACCGGGAGGACATGTCACTCATCAAGGAAATCGGTGCCAATGGTATCCGGCTGGCACATTATCCGCATTCGGACGAGTTTTACACCCTGTGCGACCGCGAGGGCATGTTGGTCTGGGCCGAGATTCCTTTGGTCGGCAAAGCCTTGGACACCCCGGAATTCACGGAGAACATGAAAACGGAATTGACGGAACTCATCCGGCAGAATTTCAATCACCCTTCCATTTTCTGTTGGAGCCTATGCAACGAGTTGTCCAAAGGGGATGTGAAAGGATTGATTTCGGAACTCAATGACGTGTCGCACCGCGAAGACCCGGGACGTCTGACGGTGTTGGCCGCAAATGTAGAGAAGCGTCCGGAAAACGCCGTGCCCGACATCATGGCGTTCAACACCTATCCTGGATGGTATTGGGCGGAGCCTTCGGAAATGAAATCCACATTGGAGCGGTGGAACCGCCAGTGTGGGAACAAGGGTATCGCCGTGAGCGAGTATGGAGCCGGCGCAAACGTGTGGCATCATTGGCAGACGGGAAAGAAGACGCCGAAGGCCGACGGGGTGTTCCATCCCGAAGAATGGCAGGCCACGGTGCACGAACAGACTTACTATGCCATCAAGCGCAGCGGTTTCGCGTGGGGCTCTTTCGTCTGGAACATGTTCGATTTTGCCAGCGCGTCGCGCAACGAGGGGGATATGCCGGGGATGAACGACAAGGGGCTGGTCTCTTACGACCGTAAGATACGGAAGGATGCTTTCTACTTTTATCAGTCGGAATGGTCGGAAGAGCCGGTGGTTCATATCGCCAGCCGGAGGGATGTGGCTCGCCGGGATTCATTGACGGATGTCAAGGTATATACGAATTGCGAGACCGTCCGCCTGAAAGTGAACGGGAAAGATTGCGGCAGTCCGGAGCGCAACGGAAGCGTTTGCATCTGGAGGAAGGTAGGTTTGAAGCACGGGGAGAACCAAGTGGAGGCTGTCGGACTGCGGGGCGGACAGGAGTTTTCAGACCGTTGTAAATGGGTGCTTTTCTGAGTGGGATGAGGCTTTCGGTAGGTAAATGTTATTTACGGCAGAAAGCTTGAAATCGTTGTGCTGAGATTGGAAAATCGTTCTCAGCACAACGGAAAATCGTTCTGCGGCAAATGATTTTTCGTTTGGCGTAGAACGATTTTAAAATGATAAATGTTTGAATTTTAATAGTTTATATAAATTGGATGGTTGTTCTGGATATTTTACGTTTTATGCCCTCCGGATGATTTCGGACATAGCTTTTCAATATCCTATCGTGAAGCGTTCCCGATGGTGATTTTCCTGTTCCAATTCATCCACCATGGCCATGGCATAGTCTTCTACGGAGATGAAACTGTTCCCCTTCTCGTCCACAATCAGGTCGTCCTTCCCGAGGCGGAACTTACCCGTACGTACGCCTTTCTGTAAATTGCCGAGGTTGGCGGCAGGGGAGAAGAACACCCAATCGAGTTCTTGCTCTGCGGTTAATGTTTCCAAAAAGAACTTGGACAGGGATTTCACGCCCGGGAGCCATGCTTCCGGCAGGGTGCCGGCATCCACCAGACGCAACCCTGGTTTGACGAACAAGCTACCTGCGCCTCCCACGACCAGAAAGCGTTTCACGCCGGAGGCTTTCACGGCTTCCAATATCAGGGGATAGACGCGCAAGGTGTCTTCGTATATTTCCGGGTTACCCCATCCCGGATTATACGCGCTTATCACGGCATCCTGTCCGTGGCATACTTGGACGAGGGCATTCCGGTCTTCCACGTCCATGACTTCAACCTTCAGATTCGTGTGGGACTGCGTAAGTTTGTTGGGTGTACGTACGATGGCCGTGACATGATGCCCACGATTCAAGAGTTCTTCCAAAATGGCGCTTCCTACAAATCCGCTTGCACCAATCAATGTTACATGTTTCATGACTTGTTCTTTTTTAGGGTTTATACTGTTTGTTCGGTTGATGCTGCAAAGTTCGTCCTTTACAGCCGTATATACAAGTAGGCACCGAATTCTCAGATACTTACCGGACGGAAACCAATATTGTGCGTGAGGGGATTATCTTTGGACGGTTTAACTTGTTTTAACGCGGAAGAGTGGGAGTGTTTGTACCATTATGGGTTTTTAGTTACTTTTGTAGCGTGATTCAAACATAATGGGTTATGGAAGCAGATAAGCAGAAAGATGAAATCTTTGTCCGGGATTGCCCGATAAGGAACATCCTGTCCCGTATCAGCGACAAATGGTCGATATTGGTGATATTTACGTTGGAGCAGACGGCGGTCATGAGATTTGGCGAACTCCAAAGGGCTATTCCCGATATTTCGCAAAAGATGTTGACGGTGACTTTGAGGACGTTGGAGCAAGATGGTATTGTAAACCGCCGGGTCTATGCCCAGATTCCTCCGAAGGTGGAGTATTCGTTGACATCGCGTGGGCAGTCTTTGTTGCCTCGGTTGAACGCGCTGATTGATTGGGCCAAGGAACAAATGGATGCCATTATGGAAGACAGGGCGCGAAGCGGGCAGCCTGCTTAACCGGATGAAAAGGGAGAGTTTAGGTGAAAGATGTTCACCGGGTTTTTCCGGTTGATGAAAGAGATGGTTTGACAAAAAGGGCCTTTACAAAAGCAAAGGCCCTTTTTGTTGGTTTCAGCTCTTGGGGCCGGATTATTCCAGAATCACCAAGTCCTTGCCTTCCATGACCGATTCGCCCGGTGCGACGCAGATTTCCGCAATCTTTCCGGCGCGGTCGGACGTGATGTTGTTTTCCATCTTCATGGCATCCAAGATGACCACCGTATCGCCACGCTTGATTTCGTCGCCCGGTTTCACTTTCACGTCCACGATCACGCCCGGAAGCGGAGCTTTCACTCCATACTTCTTGGGTTTGTCGATTACGGCGGGCACTCCGGCGGGTTTCACTACTACGGGATGATGTGCCGGCTTTTCCGGTTCGGGCATCTTCACGGTATAGCTCTCACCGTTTACCGTCACGGTAGCCACGTAATTTTCTATCCCTTCCACGGCCACCTCATAATCGTTGCCGTTGATATTGTATTTGTAAGTCTTCATCTGCTTGTTTGCTTTAAAATTTATGTTCAGGCTGTTGGCGTTGCGTGCGTAACTTGGAATTCCACTCCGTATCCGCGTTTCCCAAAGTCAGTACGCCGCTTTCCGACACGTGCATCGTGTAGCCCTGATATTCGTGCAGAGCCAACGTGATGGCGGCCAACACTTCATTATTTTTATTCTGATTCTGTTCCATGATGTTTCGGATGACAGGGGTTACAAAGGAATATTACCGTGCTTTTTGGCCGGGTTGGTCAAGCTCTTGGTCTTCAGTTGGGCCAGGGCGCGGATGACACGGAAACGCGTGTTGCGCGGTTCGATTACGTCGTCGATATAACCGTATTTGGCAGCCTGGTACGGGTTCGTGAAGAGCTTGTTGTATTCGGCTTCTTTTTCGGCCAGGAAAGCTTTCGGGTCCTCGGCTTCCTTCGCGCCTTTGGCATAAAGCACGGCCACGGCACCTTCTGCTCCCATCACGGCAATCTCGGCCGACGGCCAAGCGTAGTTTAAGTCGCCGCGCAACTGTTTGCAGCTCATGACAATGTGCGAACCGCCGTAGCTCTTGCGCAAGGTTACCGTCACTTTGGGTACGGTGGCTTCGCCGTAAGCATACAGCAGCTTGGCACCGTGCAGGATGACGGCGTTGTACTCTTGTCCTGTACCCGGCAAGAAGCCCGGCACGTCTACCAACGTGACCAAAGGTATGTTGAACGCGTCGCAGAAACGTACGAAACGTGCGCCCTTGCGGCTGGCATTGCAGTCGAGCACGCCTGCATAGCAGTTCGGTTGGTTGGCCACGATGCCCACGCTCTGGCCGTTGAAACGGGCAAAGCCTACGATGATGTTGCGGGCATAGTCTTTTTGCACTTCAAAGAACTCGCCGTTGTCCACGATGGCTCCGATGACCTCATACATGTCGTATGCCTTGTTCGGATTGTCCGGGATGATTTCGTTCAACGCGTCTTCCATGCGGTCGATGGGGTCGGTGCATTCCATGCGCGGAGCTTCCTCCATGTTGTTCTGCGGGATGTAGCTCAGCAGCGTGCGGATGGTGGCCAAACCCTCTTCTTCCGTCTGGGCCGTGAAATGCGTCACGCCGGACTTGGTGGAATGTACGCTTGCGCCGCCCAAGTCTTCTTGCGACACGTCTTCGCCCGTCACCGTCTTCACCACTTTCGGACCGGTGAGGAACATATAAGAAGTGCCCTCCATCATCAGCGTGAAGTCCGTCAGGGCGGGAGAATAGACCGCACCGCCGGCGCAGGGGCCGAAGATGCCCGAAATTTGGGGCACCACGCCGGAGGCCATGATGTTACGCTGGAATATCTCGGCGAATCCGCCCAAAGCATTGATGCCTTCCTGGATACGTGCGCCGCCAGAGTCGTTCAGGCCTATGCAAGGTGCGCCCATTTTCATGGCCTGGTCCATGACCTTGCAGATTTTTTCAGCCATCGTTTCCGACAGCGAACCGCCGTTCACGGTGAAGTCCTGTGCGAAGACATAAACCAGACGGCCGTCTATCGTGCCGCTGCCGGTCACCACGCCGTCTCCCAAGTACTGTTTCTTCTCCATGCCGAAGTTCGTGCAACGATGCAGCTTGAACAGATCCATTTCCTCGAAGCTGCCCGGGTCGAGCAGCATGTCGATGCGTTCGCGAGCCGTGTACTTGCCTTTGGCATGCTGTTTCTCAATGGCTTTTTCGCCGCCTCCCATACGGGCTTTGGCGCGCAGTTCTACTAATTCCTTGATTTTTTCTGTTTGGACACTCATAATCTGTTTTATTTTCTGTTTCAAAAAGAAGGCTTTGATTTTCCTATCCCCTAAAAAACAAGCCACCAGCGGAAGGCTTTCGTGGAAAGCGGTTCCGCCGGTGGTATCAGGTTCAAGGACGAGCCTTTATATGAAGTTCAAAGATTGGATTGAAATTCACTTGGAGTTGTGTTAATGTTCACAAAGTTCGGTCAGTACGCCGCAAGTCGATTTGGGATGCAGGAATGCGATTTGCAACTTCTCTGCTCCGAGACGCGGAGCCTTGTCTATCAGGCGGATGCCTTTTTCTTCACATTCAGCCAAAGCATTGGCCACACCGTCTTCGATGCAGAATGCCACATGATGTACGCCACGGCCTCCTTTTTCGAGGAATTTGGCGATGGGACTGTCCGGGCTTGTCGGCTCCAAGAGTTCGATTTTCACTTCGCCTACTTTCAAGAAAGCGGTCTTCACCTTTTGGTCGGCCACCTCCTCGATGTTGTAGCACTTCAGACCCAATACGTTTTCATAATAAGGCAGTGCGGCTTCGATGCTTTCCACTGCGATACCCAAATGTTCGATATGTGATATCTTCATGACATATAAATTTTAGTTGTTTGCACGCAGGCGTGCTTTTATCATGATGCAAAAGTACGCATTTTGCGGTGAAACAGGAAATAAATTCATGTTTTTTTGGCAGTAGCCGTTCCCGTGGTTACAATTCAATCAGGATACGTGCGTTGATTTGCCGTCCGGTCAGGTAATTGGGTACGGCGTATTGTTGGTTGGTCACGTCCGTTACCCAATAGTATGAGCTTACGTTGCTGATGTCGAACAGGTTGAAGCAGTCCACACCCAGCCATACGTTACGCAGGTGGCGGATGAACTTCTTTTGGTTGCGTCCGTCCTCGTTGTCCAACAGCCGGTAGCTCATGCCGATGTCCACGCGTTTGTAGGCCGGGGCGCGGAATACCATGCGTTCCAATCCCGTATGGGGCGGACCGAAGGGAAGTCCGTCGGCAATGCTGGCTTTCAGTGTCATCTTCCACCGCGTCGTACCGGGGAAGAAGTCGCTGAAGAAGAAGTTCAGGTTGTAACGTTGGTCGGTGGCTTGCGGGAAACTCTTACCGTCCACTTTCTGCTGGGCTTTCATCAGGCTGAAGCTGATCCAGGAGTCCGTACCCTCTACAAACTCCCCGAAGATTTTGAAGTCGATGCCTGTGGTGTATCCCGAGGCGATGTTACCTCCGTAGTATACGATTTTCACGTTGTCCACATTGTAGGGAATCAGGTTGCTCAAGGCTTTGTAATAGACTTCCGTGGTGAATTTGAACGGACGGTTCATGAGCTTGAATTTGTAGTCGCCACCCAATACGACTTGGAACGAACGCTGTGACCTGATGTTCCGGTTCAGGTGTACTTTGGTGGAGACTCCGGTTGTCACGGTGTCTCGTAGCTCCTTGTAGAAAGGAGCCTGATAATACAGTCCCGTGGCAATGCGGAATGTGAAATCTTCGTTGAAAGAAGGGATGATGCCGAGCGAAACACGCGGACTGAACAGCCATTCCTTGTTCCAGCTCCAATAGCTTAACCGTGCCCCGTAATTCAGGGAAAAGATGCCGTGGCTGTTGGTAAACCGCCAAGTGTCCTGTCCGAAAAGTTCGAGGCGGTCGCTGCTGATGCGGTTGGAAGACTTCTGGTTATAAATCAGGTCCAGACGGTTGCCCGTGTGGGGGATGGAATATCCGGCAGAGTCGCGCATTTCCCATTCGCGTGAGTTCTCTTCGATGATTTCGTGTTTCCACGTGAGTCCGGTCTGTATGTCGTGCCCTTTCGGTTTGTGGGAGAACAAGACCTTCAGGCTCTTCATGTTGGCATCCAAGTAGTTGCGGGCATGCTCCATGTAGGTGCCTACGCCTAATTGTTCGGTCGTGTTGGTCTCGTCGAGCCAATATTGTCCTTGGATGTCGTATGTTTCCCGTTCCTTGGTGGCGAATGCCGAAGCCAAAAGGGAAAGCTTCGTACGGTCGGTGAAGTTGTGCGACAGGCTCAATGTGCCGAACAGCGTACGGAAGAGGTCTTCTTCCTTTCCGTCGAAATATACACGGAACGACTTGACATCCTGCATCGTGCCGAAATTGGTTTGCCGGTTCGTCGGCAGGAAGTCATATTGGTTCTGGGAGATGTTCCCGATGAAATCCAGGCTCCAACGTTTGTTGGGCGACCAACTGATATAAGTCTGGTAGTCGAGGAAACGCGGGCTGTATTCTCCTTTGGTTTCCAACGACCCCAACATATACTGGTTGGTCTTGTAACGTACACCGTGGGTCATGCTGAAGTTCTTTTTGGCATAACCTACATAGAGGCCGGCTCCCAGAAGGCTGGCCGAAACCGAAGCTTCAAACTTCTTGGGCTTCTTGTAAGTAATGTCCAATACGGACGACATTTTGTCCCCGTATTTGGCGTCGAAACCTCCGGCCGAGAAGTTGATGCTTTCCACCATGTCGCTGTTGATGACGCTCAGTCCTTCCTGTTGTCCGGAACTGATGAGCATGGGGCGGTAAACTTCCACTCCATTGATATACACACTGTTTTCATCAAAGCTTCCGCCCCTTACGTTATATTGCGAACTCAACTCATTGTGTGTGCTGACTCCCGCTTGTGTGGCCACCAGTTCCTCTACGGCATTTCCGGTGGTGGAGGGCAGCCGTTTCAGGTTTTCGGCATTCAGATGTTGCGTGGAATTCATTTGCCGCCGTACTTCCTTTACCGTTACTTCACCCATGTCGATGCTTTGGGTTTGCAGGGTGATGTTGAGCCGTAAACTGCCTTTGGGGCGGACCAGTGTTTTTTTCTTGGTTACGTAACCTATCATGCTGAACGACACGGTCACGGTGTCGGCAGTGGAGAATTCCAGTTGGTAACGCCCTTGCAGGTCTGTGGTAGTACCTGCGGCCTGGCCATCGACTTTTACTACAGCAAAAAGTACCGGGTTTTGTTCATCGTCGATAACCCTTCCCGACAGTTTTACTTTGTCTTGGGCAGCAACGTGCAAGGCCATAAGGGTCAGCAGGAAAAGGCAGAATATGGATTTGAAAAGTCTTGTCTTCACTTCGTTGTTTGTCTACTTACGCTTTTTAAATAACGCAAAAATACGCTTTTTTGTATAAAGAACCGTCGATTTATTTGGTGAAACTGTCGATTCCGTCCGGATTTCTTTTCTTCGTAATAGGGAAATCATGTATCTTTGCGCAATGTGACAATAAATATAAGGATAAGGAAATGGAAAAGTTTAGCGAGCTGATTCGCATCCGTCGTAGCATGCGGAAGTTTACGGAAGAAGAGTTGAACCAAGACGAAGTGGTGGCTTTGTTGCGTGCGGCGCTGATATCCCCTTCTTCCAAGGGAGTACGTCCTTGGGAGTTCGTGGTCGTGGACAATAAGGAATTGTTGCAACAACTGGCGCATTGCAAGGAGCACGGAGCCGAACTGGTGGAAGGTGCTCCCTTGGCGGTAGTCGTCTTGGCCGACCCGACGCAGAGCGACGTGTGGGTGGAAGACGCTTCGGTGGCTACGACCATGATGCTGTTGCAGGCTGAGGATTTGGGTCTGGGTGCTTGTTGGGTACAAATCCGGAACCGTACAATGGCGGATGGAAAACCTGCGGAGGAGATGGTGCGGGCCATTCTGCATATTCCGGAGCATCTAAGGGTGCTTTCCATCGTGGCTGTGGGCCATAAGGGAATGGAACGCAAGCCGTTCAATGAAGACCGGTTGCAGTGGGAGAAAGTGCATATCAATACCTTTGACGCACCGGAAGAATGAAAATTGTCTGGATCGGTGCCGGTAATTTGGCCACGCAGTTGGGGGAGGCTCTGCACCGTGCAGGCCATGAAACGTTGCAGGTGTTCAGCCGTACGATGGCTTCTGCCGAAGCTTTGGCCGGACGTTTGGGATGTCTGGCAACGGATGACCTTGATGCCGTGGTGCCGGGTGCGGATGTGTATATCTTCTCCGTGAAAGATGGAGTGTTAGAGGGCTTGGTGTCCCGTATCGCTCCCCGGACAGGAGATGCCTTGTGCCTGCATACGGCAGGGAGTATGCCGATGGATGTTTTCCGTGGTCACGCCCATCGTTATGGCGTGTTGTATCCTATGCAGACGTTCTCTAAAGATTGTCCGGTGGATTTCAAGGAGATTCCGGTCTTTGTGGAAGCATCCACCCCTGATGTGCTCGCACAGACGGAGCAGTTGGCACGTTCTGTCTCGGACAGGGTGGAGGAGATGAGTACGGAGAGACGCCGCCGTCTCCATCTGGCAGCGGTATTTGCTTGCAATTTTGTGAACCATTGTTATGCTTTGGCTGCGGATGTATTGGGCAGGGACGGCATACCGTTCGATGTGATGTGGCCTTTGATAGACGAGACGGCACGGAAGGTCCATCGCCTTCCGCCCGTGGAGGCACAGACGGGACCGGCCGTGCGCTACGACCGGAACGTGATGGATCGCCAGTGCGCCATGCTGGACGGCGAACCGGAGCGGAAAGCACTCTATGAAATGATGAGCCGGAGCATCCATGCTTTGGCTTTGAGGAATGAAGCGGAAAGGAAAGAAACAAATGATTAATTACGATTTAAGGAAGATAAAGGCGTTGGCTTTCGACGTGGACGGTGTGCTGAGTGCCGAGACCATTACGTTGCATCCCGGAGGGGAACCGATGCGTACGGTCAATATCAAAGACGGGTATGCCTTGCAATTGGCTGTCAAGTCGGGCTTACATGTGGCCATTATTACCGGGGGACGTACCGAATCGGTGCGTAAACGGTATGAGGGATTGGGCATTCCGGACGTGCATTTGGGATGTGCCGTGAAGATAAAGACATACGAAGCCTTTTTGGAACGTTATGGATTGCGGGACGAGGAAGTGCTTTACATGGGCGACGACATCCCTGATTATGAGGTCATGCAGCGTTGCGGCTGTCCTTGTGCACCGGCCGATGCGGCTCCGGAAATCAAGGCTTTGGCGGTTTATATCTCCCATTTGAAAGGGGGATATGGATGCGGGCGCGACGTGATAGAACAGGTGTTGAAGGCGCAAGGCTTGTGGTTGAAGGATGAAAAGGCTTTTGGTTGGTAGTAAAACAATGGAAAATATGTTGGAGAACTTGAAGAAATTCCGTCTGGTCTTGGCCAGCAATTCCCCGCGCCGGAAAGAACTTTTGGCGGGGTTGGATGTGGATTATGAAGTGAGAGTGTTGCCGGGCATCGACGAGTCTTATCCGGACGGGTTGTCAGGGGAAGAAATTCCGAAGTACATTTCCCGCAAGAAAGCGGAAGCGTATGAAGCCATTATGCAGCCGGACGAGTTGATTATCACGGCTGACACGATAGTCTGGACGGATGGGAAGGTTCTGGGCAAGCCGAAAGACGAGGCCGAAGCCAAGGATATGTTGCGCCGCCTGTCCGGACGTACGCATCAGGTGATAACCGGAGTGACACTGGTAACAGCCGGAAAGAAAAAGACTTTTGCGACGGTCAGTGAAGTGACTTTCGACGAGTTGTCGGATGAAGAGATAGCGTATTATGTGGCGCACTACCGTCCGTTGGATAAAGCCGGGGCATACGGCATTCAGGAGTGGATAGGCTATGTGGGAGTATCTTCCCTCAGTGGTTCTTATTTCAATGTCATGGGATTGCCGGTGCAACGTTTGTATAAGGAATTAAAAACATTATAAAAAAGATAAAGAGACGAATGGAAATGAAATCTTTGATGCGTCTGGCATGTTTGGGTGCGGTGGCTATGGCCTTTGTAGCTTGCGAAGAAGACAAGCATATTTGTACTTTACCGTCGTTTGCCGGTTTCCGTATTGAACCTACGGTATGGAATGCGGGAGATTCGGTTACGATTACGGCAGTACAGCAAAGTTTGGGGGATTTATTGTATAAGGCTGAATACCATTGGAGTGTGGAATGTACGGATACGACTTTCACTAAAGATTATAATGTGGTGTATGATGCGGATAAATCCAATCCATATATTGGTATCCGGCTTCCGGACGATTTTCGCGGTAGAATGGCCAAAATAAACTTTAGCGTTCAGTATAGTTATTCGGCTACGGCTCCGCAATCGGCACCGAGTGGCTCCAACAGCGGACAATCAGGTGTTTACGGTAGTATTACGACTACGGCAGCCAGCCAGCTTTATGGGACGGGGCGTGGTTCATATACTCTTTCTTGGTAACAGTCTGTGGAGAGGATTTGATTTTAGATAGCGATGGAAAGGATTTTATTTGTTTGCCTTGGAAATATCTGCCGGTCTCCGGCTGCCGAAGAAGTCATGCGGAGGTTGGTGAATGATGCCGGTTTGGAGCATGAGTTCTTCTTGGATTCCGCCGGTTTGATAGACTATCATGAAGGAGAACCCGCCGATGCCCGTATGAGGGCACATGCAGCACGCCGAGGGTACCACATTACCCACATTTCACGTCCGGTGCGGTATGATGATTTCTTTGATTTCGATTGGATTGTAGGAATGGACGACCGCAACATCAGTAAGTTGAAGTCTTTGGCGCCCGGGTTGGAGGAAGAAAAGAAAGTCGTACGCATGACGGACTATTGTCGGCTAAAGGTAGTAGACCATGTGCCCGACCCTTACTATGGAGGCGACAGCGGATTCGAGAATGTTCTCGACATACTGGAAGATGCTTGTGCCGGTTTGTTAGATACGTTGCGTGGTGTCCGTTAACGGGTATGCAACGTGTCCCACATCCGTTTGTAATCTTCGGCCAGTCCTCCTTCTCCCGTTTCTTTGTATAGGGAAGGTAGGTCGTGGCCGGTCTTTTTCATAACTTCCACCACTTTGTCGAACGATACTTGGTGTGCCCCGTCAGTCAGCATGGCATACGAATTGGCATCCATGGCACGGGCGGCAGCATAGGCATTGCGCTCGATGCAGGGGATTTGCACCAAACCGCAAACAGGGTCGCAGGTCAGTCCCAAATGGTGTTCCAATCCCATTTCGGCTGCATATTCGATTTGTGCCGGTGTGCCTCCGAACAACTGGGCTGCGGCAGCGGCCGCCATGGCACAAGCTACGCCCACTTCTCCTTGGCATCCTACTTCAGCACCGGATATGGATGCGTTTTTCTTCACGATGTTTCCGAAAAGGCCGGCTGTGGCCAAAGCTCTGAGGATACGTTGGTCGCTGATATGCCGCGATACGGAGAGATGGTATAACACAGACGGCAGTACGCCGCAGGAGCCGCAAGTGGGGGCCGTGACGATTTTTCCACCTCCGGCATTCTCTTCGCTGACGGCAAGGGCGTATGCGAAAAGCAATCCGCGCGTACGCATGGAATGTTGGTAGCCGTCGGCACGGACGTAATAAGACGTGGCCTTCCTTCTCAATCCCAATGGGCCGGGTAACACGCCTTCATGTTCCAGTCCGTTCCGTACGGCCTGTTGCATGGTGTTCCACACTTCTTCCAGATAGTCCCAGATGTCTTTTCCTTCGCATTCTTCTACATATTCCCAATAACTCTTTCCGGTATGCATGCACCAAGCCAGGATTTCTGTGGCAGAGTTCATAGGGTATATTTCTTCAAACGTCAGGTTCTGTTTTCCCTCTTCACCCAGTGCTCCTCCGCCGATACTGAACACAGTCCAATTCTCTGTGATGTGTCCTTCTGCGTCGAATCCTTGAAACTTCATGCCGTTCGGATGGTAGGGAAGGAAAGTCTTAGGTTTCCAAATGATTGTAGTGCGTGGTTCGTCCAATACGTCGAGAATCGCTTTGTCTGTCATATGTCCTTTTCCTGTAGCGGCCAGACTGCCGTAGAGGGTTACTTCAAAACGTACGGCCTTCGGATTGCGTTCCAAAAAAAGGGTGGCGGCCTTACGCGGAGCCATGGTATGACTGCTCGACGGGCCGTAGCCGATACGGTATAGTTCTTTCAGAGTTATCATTGTAAGCGTTGTTTTTGTCTGCAAAGGTAGGGAAAATCCCATATTATTTATTACTTTTGCCTGTATTTTAAAATGGAATGGATATGTTGACAGCTACACGTAGGGAATGGAACGAATTATATGTGTTTTTCAACCTCTTGGCTCAAGGAGGGATAGTCTTGGGCAATGAAGAGGGGCTACCTTCCGGTCGTGTGTTGCCTATTTTTCAGGTAACGCGGCAGGAACATGACGGAGAGCGTCGTTACACGGTAGAAGAGACCGACATCCATGTCGAAGGGGAACAGATGGACGAACGTTTTCCGCGTGAAGACTTCGGCACAGTGGCGGCTATGATTCTCGATACGTTGAAACGGGAACGGAACGAAGAGGTGGAGGCACCCGAAGGGGTGGAGGGCTTTCTCGATGCACTGAAGATTTATGACATGGAAGCCCGGACGGATGACCGTACCGATTTCTACATTACTTTTCATGACAGCAGTTTCCCACCCGTGGGATTCCGCATCTATTCCCGTCTTTGCGCCATGATGCCCTTGTTGGATGGCGGACGGACGGCCAATCTGAAATTCGAGCAGGGAGGTATCCGTTTCTCCCAACCGGCGGTCAACAAAATCAATTATACGGACGACCCGGACAATCCGAACGAGGTGGCACGCCGCATGCTTTACATCGAGAGTATGGGCGGCGTGTTGAAATACAATGACGTGGCCGATAAAGTGTTCCGCAGTAACCTTTGCATGATAGACCTCAACTTACCTCGCGTGTTGGCCGAGATGGTACGTCTGATGCATTTGGACAACATAAGCCGGGTGGACGAACTGACGGAACTCATAGAGGAGCGGAACCCGTTGAAAATAAAAGAAGAGTTGATTCGCAAACACAGGTATTACCGCTACAAGATGAAAGAGTTCCTGTTGGCTTTGGCGTTAGGCATGCGTCCGGCCAAGCAGTATAACGGGACGGATTCGGCTGTGGCCGGTTTCGTGATGGTGGATGCGGAGGGACGTATGGTGGCCTATCGTAAGACGGAGCGTCAGGTCTTTGCCGATTTTCTGTTCAAGCATACCCGTTTGGAGAAAGGACATCCGGAAAAAGACAAGTATGGTTATTTGGAGCGTGAAAATCGTGCTTACTATTTGAAGTTGAACTTAAAGATAAGTTTTGTGAAAAGATGAAGATCGATCATGTGGCTATGTATGTGAGGGATTTGGAAGTGGTAAAGGATTTCTTTGTGCGTTTTTTCGGTGCCGTTTCTAATGAAATGTATCATAATCCCCGGACAGGCTTGAAGTCCTATTTTTTAAGTTTTGGCAATGGAGCCAAGTTGGAAATCATGACACGTCCGGATTTGTCGGTCCTGGGAAAAGATATTTATCGTACGGGATATATTCATTTGTCGTTCAGCGTGGGGAGTGAGGAACGGGTGAATAGTCTGACTGCTAAATTACAATCAGCCGGGTACGAGGTTATCAGTGGACCACGTTTTACAGGCGATGGGTTCTATGAAAGTTGTGTTCTGGATTCCGAACACAATCAAATAGAGATTACCGTGTGAAATCAGAGGAGGTTTACCAACCTTCTCTGATAGTCTTTTAAATCATCTTTCATTTTTTCGAAGCCTTATCGGTTCTTTTTCAGACGTGGTTTCTTCTATTATTTATCTTTGAAATCGCTTTTGAAGTGAGTGACATTTTCCAATTTCTCCGGAATACCCGAAGAGCTGTATTTTTCAATCGTTCGTCCTCCGATATGCAGTTGCTTTATGGTCAATTCTTCGATGTCGGAGAAGACGGCTGAAGGCTTTGTTGTGGGTTTCACGAAATAAAGATTCTGTAACACTACTTTTCGTATCATGTGCCGGTTGTCTTTTGTGGCAGGGATAAGTGCCCATTTCTTTGCAGGAGTCCAAAAGGAACTGTTCTTGACGACAAGCTCCCCGTTTGCCGGCAAATCGGAGTTTTCATAGAATTGGACCCTGATGTCTCCGCCCGCTTTCCTTCCTGTTATGGAATGGAAATTATCAAAGTAATACCCTTTTATAGTCCTGCTGTTGGAACCGCCCTGAGGTTTGCCGACCAAGACGTTTCCTCCGATGCGTATGCAATGTGCCGTACGTGTCCATCCGATGGCATTGTTGACGCGGATATTCTCCGAAGCTCCGTCGCGGCTCCATTCCATCCGGTCTTTGTTGTAAACACCTGCTGCTGCAAACGTATTACGTATTTCTGCCGGATTGTCGTCTGTGTTTGTGAGGTTGATGGATGGATTCTCCCTATAAGTACGTATTGGGAATTCGTTCGAAGGGTTATAGTGGCCGGTTGCGAAAGTATCATCATTGCCCAACGTAATGGCACCATTAACAGTGATGTCTTTTCCGCTTGATAGGTTGAGGCCGTCTATCCATCCATGGTTATAGGGCGACAACCCCTTAATGTTGTTTAGTTTTATGTTGGTGGCATCATGTGTTTCCCAATTCCATTGCTGGCTGTCACGTATATATGTGTCGTTGAATGTGATATGGCTTGATTTCTTTATTACGGCTCCTCCCTGGTGTGGAGTGTTTCGTGCGTCCTTCCTGTCCATTGCGAAAGTAAAGCAACCTTGTCCGTCATGCATGCCGCGTCCGGAAATGGTCACAAAACAAGAGTTCGCAATGTATATGGCAGGTTCGTTGGCTTCCCGGCATTCTTTCAAACGGTTAATCATGAGCGCATTTTCATCAGTGTAAACGAAAAGGGGCTTTCCTCCCTTTTTATGGTCTCCGTTCCAGTTGACGATACGAAGTCCCGACCATATATAAGTTCCGGCCGGTATGTAGAGCGTATTGAGTTCCGGTGTGTTCCTGATTGCCTCCAATGCGGCTTGCAGGGCATCAGAGACGTCATTCCGGTTTCTTGCCCTCATGTCCGGGAATGCTACAATTCGGTTGGTGTAGGGGACGAATACTCCCTTTTCGTAATTCCACGTGAACGTTTTCTCGTCGTTCAGGCTGGCGTCTGCGATACTTCCCGCAGGACGGCATGCTTGTCCGGCAATGTCTGTGATTGGATTGTTCTTTAAGTAATTTTCTGCAAATGCTTTAAAATTAAGAACATTAGGACTTTCCAATGAAGGACGTTCCGCCAAGTCTTCCAAGGGATCGTTTATCAGTGTAAGCTGTGGGTTGGAGGTAGAGGCATCCTGTGGGTCGTCTCCGTTGATGATGACAATGGCGTAGGGTAGTTCTTCGGCCATTTCGAATATGACAGTCTTTTTGTCGGGACTGATTTTCAGTTTTTCTTGTGGATAGAAACGTACAGGATGAATGGTTACACTGTTGATTTCGTCATCTCCCGTCACATTGATTTCAATTTCGGGGGACCGGCTGTTTGAGGCGAAGCGAGCGACATCCATGTTGTGCCCTTGGTTGCCAAAACCTGTATTGTCATAGCGGATTGCAGCAACTCTGATATCTGCCACTTTTACATTAAAGCGTGCAGAGGCTACATCGTTTCTTACATGCGAAGGATATGCTTCTCCTCCAGGTCCTGTTTCAGGGATGGTAAAGGGTACGTATGGATGAACCTTTATACTTTTGGGTTTTGCACTGATGGTTTGACCTGTGAGTATAAGCAGAAATATCATCCACATGATGTTTACCGTTTTCTTTCTAATCATGACTTTCTTCATATTTTTAAATATCTGTTATTCACTGACTCTTTCATGTTTCCGCTGCAAAGGTATGGACTTATTTTGGAAGTGTATAGGACATTTTTTTCCAAATGATGGGACAAATCAACGTGAGTATGTTTTATCTGTTTCCGATTTCCACACAACGGGTTTCCCGTCGGTTGTAATGCCTTCGGCCTCCACGGTTATCACCGTCTTTTTACTATTATTATATAGTTGGATGACGGCTTCTCCCTTGTCGTTGAATTTCACTTTGGGTGTCCAGTAAAGCGTGCGTCGGTAGTCTTTGACATCGGGCATCGGCTTCTTGCTGTAATCGGGACAGTAGAATTCCGTACAAACGGAGTATCCTTTTGCAGCATACCGTCTGTCCCGGTAGGTGGGTCGTACTCCGTCGTTGGGCAGAAGCTGGTAGTCTATGACCACCTCCGGTTGGTTGGTCTGGCTGTATTTCCAGCTTCCTTGTTCGCGTGGGACGTAATCGGTATAGATGTATAGTTTGTCCAGATGGCGGAGGCGACGGTACTTTTCCATTTGTGCGTTGGACATGGACATGCCCACTTTGGACTCCCTCTTTTGTTCAGGCATAAAATCTAATATCTTTCCATCGTATTGTTCTTGCAGATAGAAATGCCTGTCCATTCCCATGTCTCCGAAAAACGCCGTGGCCACTTGCCTCGAGAATGTCCTCCAGTCGTGCATGCCGCAGTTCAACCCATAGTCAGCGGCAAGGTTGAAGGCTTCGTAAGCATCCACGACCAAGGCCGGCTTGCTGTGGTCTAATCTTCTCAATCCTCCCCGTTTGCTCCTTACGGTGACAGTATTCAGTTTCCGTTCGGTGAAGCTTTCCCGGCTTGCGGAATCCTGCAAGGCAAATTTTTCCTCGAAAGCAGCATCCTGATAGTAACTGTATGGCTTGGGAAATACTGGGAAGAATGGGTCGAGCTTCACATAGAACTTCGGGTAGGCTTGTTCGTCCATGAAGCCTTTCCTTTTTATTCTTCTTTTATATTTCTCGCTTTTTGTGCTGTCCGAAGCACTTAAGAATAAAATGTAGTTGTCGTTTACGACAGCCGAAGGCATGTAAAACTTTCCCTTTTGGGTGGTTTGGAATACATCCACGATGTCTCGGTCTTGTATGAACGAGGCAGACACGTTCACCTCCTTTTTCATCTTTTTAATGAGCGGGCCATAGAGGTCTTGCAGGGTCAGGACTTTGGCCATGGGAGCGTACATATCCGGATATAGATGGTAGTCACGGGCTGTGGTATAAATAGGGACTGATGAATCTATGACGGGTATATATACAGAATCGCCGTAGTCTGTTTCCTCCAAGAGCGAATAAGTCTGGTGCACGCTGCCGCTGAGTGTCTGAATCTTTTCCGGAAGGAACTCAAACTGTGTGTGCTCCAGTCCGGCCATCATACGCCAGTCATGCCTTCTCCATCCTTGTACCATCATGAGCAGGTCGAGGGCATGGCGGTGCAGGCTGTCGTCTGCCTCGAAGTACCATCCGGGGTTTTCCACTAAACCTTTAATCTCGCTGGCCAACAGCATTTCAGTGAGCATCGTACCGTTGTCGTAAGTCGTTTCGTCCGTGGCATGGTCGCGTACGGCGAGGGATACGTCCGCGTCATGGTATCGGAGCAGTTTCATCCGTAGTTCAATGGGTTCGAATGGGGCATATTCCTGTTTTATGCCTTCTACGGTAATGAGCGGTTGGTCATAATCATGGTGGTTGACGAAAAAGAGGCGGTCGGCATAAATCCGTCCTTCGCCATTGAAGACTGTGATTTGGTTCACCCCCGTGGGAAGCGAAGCCCAAAAGATGTCCACGGTGTCCTTTCTCATGTCGGCAGGTGAAAGTTTCCTGAAAGCCTTGCTCACGCCATTGCACTGTATCTGTATCCCCAATTCCTCCTTACTTTCGGTAGTACCTTGTATAATCATCCTCAGTACGCTGTCTTTCCTCTCCACATGCAGGGCATATCCTTCCTTTTCCACTTCCGGTAACTTCACTTCATAGTCGTAGCCTTGGTAATGCAGCTTGGCTTTGTATTCTTCGGACAGGGGTATGTTAGGCAGGAGGAACATCCCTCTTCCCCGATTGATGGTTTGTGCCCGTGTGATTTCTTGCCCCTTATCATTTATGATGGAGAGTTCAGTTTCCAGATGCTTTCCTTCCTCGTCGTTGATTTCAAATGCCACGTGTCCGTCTGTGCCTTCAATCAGATGCCCTCCCTCGGGATAGAAACGTAGGTCTATTTCGGGCTTCCCTTTCCGCGCCTTGTAGTACCTTCGCATGGGGCGCAGGGTCATGTCCTTGGCATAATGCCCGGTTTCTTTGGGTTGGTCGAATACGGGGAATACGTGCGAATACAGCTTGTCATAATCCCGGAAGAAATCTTTGGCCATCTGTTTGTTGTAGAACATATCCTCCGTATATTTTGAATGCGGATGCTCGTGTCGTCCGAAGTTGAGCATCCACCGGGTGTATGCCCTTAGTTCGTAGTATCCGGCATAGAGCGAGTCGGTCAGGGTGAACGCCCCGTGTGCCGTTCCGTCCTCCATCTTCAGTTGCTGCCGTTCCACGAGATAGCCGTCCGGCGTGAGCAGTTCCACATACATGATTTTGCTCAGGTCGGTGAGCCACCCCTTGTCGCTCCGTGTGACGTATGCCTTATACCAGATAGTATCTCCCACGAAGTAGCAGGTGTTGTCGATATGCAGGTACACTTTTTCCTGCGGCAGGCCGGTGCCGAATCGTTCCACGCGGGCGGCGAGGGAATCTACGGATGCAATATCTTTATGGCTTTGTGCCGAGATGCTCCATACAGTGCAAACAAGTGCATAAAATAGGATGATTCTTTTCATGTTCTTAGAATATTTAAACAAAGTAATAAAAAAAATGAAGAAAAATATGGGACGTTTCGTAACAAATCATGGGACATTTTCAAGCAGTCTTTTGTTTTGGGGCTTGATTTCCTTCTTTACTTCCCTTTACGCTCTTACATAGATGTATAGGATGTGGTGAGTAACAAAAATAGGGATAATTACCTCTTTTTCTGTTAAAAAGTAGCCGGATAAGCTTTCGGGCTGACATCCGGGTTGAAGCTTCAGCCCGAATCTGTGGGGATGGTTTGCATAAATATACGTATATCAAGTGTTTTTTTGCATAAACGCTGCATATCGGTACGCCGTTCGCAGCCGGGTAAAAAATCAATCTCATGAGAACGGGATTTTTATACGAGCATGTCATTGGCGTGTTGTCCGCATGTCGTGGCAGTGGTTCCTTTTTTCCGTGTGGAAAATCGGCCTTCAATGGGAGTGGAATGTGCTGAAAGGGGCGTTTGCGGATTTATTTGGAGATTTTCCGATGACATGAAAAATAGCACAAAGCGCAAGCAGAAACGGGTTTTTAATAAGCACGGACGGCGGACCGTGCGGAGCAAATGAGGCGGACGGTGGCAAAATGACGGGAATGGGCGCGCCGGACCGACTTTTTGATTTTACAGGAACCGGCATGGCTGCGATATTTTCCGTCCCGACCGGATTCGGGGCGGAATATCCGATTCTCGGGGCATTACGGAATACAAAAAGTCAGAAGGAACATTTTGTCATTGCTCCTGTCTTCCATTTAAAATTCGTAACTTTGCACGAAGTTATATGAGAGAGCAGACACATGAATAATCTATACGAAAAGCGGTTGGGTACGGACCGCATGCTGCCGTTGGTGTTCCGGATGGCCCTTCCGGCTGTGGCCGCACAAATCGTCAACTTGCTTTATAACATCGTGGACCGTATTTACATCGGCCATATTCCCGGTATCGGTACCGACGCGTTGGCCGGTATCGGAGTGACCAGTTCGGTCATCATCCTGATTTCCGCTTTCTCCTCTATCGTGGGGGCGGGAGGTGCACCTTTGGCTGCCATCGCGTTGGGGCAGGGCGACCGGGAGCGGGCCGGCAAGATATTGGGGAACGGACTGGTATTGCTCCTGCTTTTCACCGTCCTTACATCGGCCATGGCTTACCTGTCCATGCGTCCCCTGCTGATGGCTATCGGGGCATCGGAACATACGATAGGCTATGCGATGGATTATTTGTCGGTGTATTTGTTGGGGACGTTGTTCGTGGAGGTCTCGGTGGGGCTGAACACTTTCATCAATACGCAGGGAAGGCCGGGCATAGCCATGTGCTCGGTCGTCATCGGTGCGCTGCTGAACATCGGTCTCGATCCGCTGTTCATTTTTGTGTTCGGCATGGGGGTGAAAGGGGCGGCTTTGGCCACCATCCTCTCGCAGGCTTGCAGTGCCTGGTGGGTGTTGCATTTCCTGACCTCGCGCAAGGCCACGTTGAGAATCGAGCGGAGGTATATGCGTCCCGACAGGAGAATCATTGGTGCCACGTTGGCCTTGGGCGTGTCCCCGTTCATCATGGCCAGTACGGAAAGTCTGGTGGGTTTTGTGCTGAACAGCGGCTTGAAAGTGTATGGCGACATCTATATCAGCGCATTGGCCATCATGCAAAGTGCGATGTTGGCCGTCAGTGTACCGTTGACAGGGTTCGCACAAGGTTTTATTCCTATCGTGAGTTACAACTACGGCCACGGGAACCGTGAGCGGGTGAAGGACTGCTTTAAAATCGTGGTCCGGGTGATGTTTTCTTTCAACCTGCTGCTTGTCCTTTTCATGATTCTGTTTCCCGGATTGGTCGCTTCGGCTTTTACGTCCGACGAACGGCTGATAGCCACCGTGGAGCATACCTTACCCGTGTTCCTGGCCGGTATGACGATTTTCGGCCTGCAACGGGCTTGCCAGAACATGTTTGTCGCGCTTGGCCAGGCCAAGGTGTCCGTTTTCATCGCCTTGTTGCGTAAGGTGATATTGTTGGTGCCGTTGGCTCTACTGTTGCCGCGCTGGATGGGGGTTATGGGCGTGTACGCCGCCGAGGGTGTTTCCGATGCCGCCGCAGCCGTTTGTTGCACCTTGATTTTTGTTTGGCAGTTCCCGAAAATCCTACGTAAAATGGCAAGGTGAATCATTGTCGACGGAAGTCTTGTACATATAGTCCTATCTTTTGTGTGGTTTTGTCCTATAACGGAAAAATGGAAAACCGTATCTTTGCCGCATGACAACAAGCGAAAGATATATGGATATAATAGAGGTATCTGCAAACCCGAGGCCGAGTTTTTGGAAGTCGGGCTTTTCCAAGTTTAGTGCAGCATTGTGTTTTTTTATTTCTGTCGGCTCTGTGGCTATGGTCGCGGCGGCGGACGACGGGTATGTCATGTTGGAGAACGGGGTATATTGCCGTACGGCGGACGGGCGCATGCGTGTGGAGTTCGTGAGTCCGGACATCGTGAGGGTACGTTATACGCGTGAAGCCGACTTTTTGGGGAACGGTACGATAGTATGCGTGGAGCGGACGGAAAACAAGATTCCTTTTCAGGTAGCTTCGGTGTCAGGGGGGCTTTCTTTGCAGTCGGACAGTCTGGAAGTGCGGGTGGATTTGAACACTTGTGCCCTTACTTATAAGGATGCCCGCACGGGAAAGGTGTTGCTTTCCGAGCGTCAGGACATGCCGCGCGAGGCCGAGAAGACGTATATGGAAAACGTCGTTTACGATCCGGATAGCAGGCGAATCGAGAAAACGGCCGACGGAGAGAAAGAAGTGATGGACGTGCTCCGTCGCGACACGGTGGGGTGGACTTGGAAGTTCAGGAATCATTTCTGCTGGTCGGAAGGCGAGGCACTTTACGGTTTGGGATGCCACATGGAAGATTTCCTCGATTTGCGGGGCAAGACGATGTACCTGTGCCAGCATAACCTGAAAGAGATGGTACCGGTGTTGAACTCCACGGCCGGTTACGGCCTGTTGTTCGATGCGGGTTGCGGGATGAAGTTCCAAGACGGGGCGGAAGGCGGTTTCATGGAATTGGAAGCCGCCAAGGAGGTGGATTATTATTTCATGAAAGGATCTACGATGGATCGCGTCGTGGCTCAGTACCGCAAGTTGACAGGACAATCTCCGATGATGCCCCGGTATATTTTCGGTTACATCCAGTCTAAGGAACGCTATACTCATTCGAAGGAGCTTGTGGACGTCGTGCAGGAATACCGCAGGCGGCAGGTGCCTTTGGATGTCATCGTGCAGGATTGGAACTATTGGCCTGGCGGACAGTGGGGGTACATGAAGATGAACCGTGAAAACTATCCCGACCCGCGTGCGTTGGCAGATTCCATACATGCGTGGGATGCCAAGTTGATGGTGTCCATTTGGCCCAACCCGACGAACTGCCCCCAGACGAAAGACTTTGAGAGGCGTGGCTTTATGTTGCCCCGTTCTGTGTATGACGCTTTCAATCCCCTGGCCCGGGCGCGCTATTGGGAATATGCCGACGGGGAATTCTTCGGCAACGGTTTCGATGCTTGGTGGTGCGACTGCACGGAACCGTTGGATGCGGATTGGAGACCGATGTCCGAAGGATACGGCTGGGACAGCCATGAAGAACGGTGGAAGGGGAATCTGGCTTTGTTGGATGGTGTGTTGGGGGCTGAGCGGAGCAGCCTTTTCTCGTTGTATCATTCCAAGGGGCTGTATGAGAACCAGCGTGCCACGACCGACCGCAAGCGAGTGGTGAACCTGACGCGTTCCAGTTATGCGGGACAACAGCGTTATTCCACCATCACGTGGAACGGTGATACGCATGCTTCGTGGAAGTCGTTCGCCCAGCAGATTCCGCAGGGGTTGAATTTCATGGCTACGGGCTGCCCTTATTGGACGGTGGATATCGGTTCGTTTTTCACGCGGAAAGGGCGCGAATGGTTTCGTGCGGGAGATTTCGATGCCGGCGTGGACGATATGGGGTACCGGGAATATTACGTGCGGATGCTACAATACGGGGCATTTTTGCCTCTGTTCCGTAGCCATGGCACGGACACTCCGCGTGAGATTTGGCGGTTCGGCCGGCCGGGCGAGCCTTTTTATGACAGTATCCTGCGCATGATTCGTTTGCGTTACCGCCTGATACCCTATATATATTCTTTGGCCGGGAAGGTCACGCAAGAAAGCTATACCATGAGCCGGTTGTTGGCTTTCGATTTTGCGGACGACGCCCGTGTGCACGACATCAAAGACGAATTCATGTTTGGTCCGGCTTTTCTGGTGTGTCCCGTGACCCGTCCGATGTACTATGATAAAGGTTCCGTGGCTTTGCAGGGTGTGGAAAAGGCTCGGGCCGTATATTTGCCGAAGGGTGCGGACTGGGTGGATTTCTGGAGCGGGAAGAAGTACCGGGGCGGCCGGGATGTCAAGGCGGATGCGCCAATCGACAAGATTCCCTTGTTCGTGCGCCAGGGTTCCATCGTTCCGATGGGGCCGGTTGTGCAGCATACGGGAGAGTTGCCGGGAAAAGAACTTACCATCGTGGTCTATCCCGGAAGGGATGCCGTTTTCACCCTGTATGAGGACGAAGGCGACAATTACGGTTACGAACAGGGGCGTTTCTCGACCGTCCGGATGGAATGGGACGATAGCCGGGGTGTATTGTCCGTCGGGCAGCGCGAAGGTTCGTTTCCCGGTATGGAGGAGTCCCGCAAGTTCCGCGTGGTCTTGGGAGGCAGTGCGGACGAGGTGTTCCGTGAAGGGGCGGGCGTGGAAGTCCGTTACGACGGGGCGGCCACGGAATGCCGCTTGTGAAGTGGGGGAATGGCGGAAAGCAATTATTCAAAACATTAATCATATCATTCTGATGGAAACTTCGAAAGCCCGCATCCCTTATCTTGATTTCTTGAAGTTTTTTGCCATTGGCAGTGTCTTGTTGGGGCATTCTGTGGAACAACTCACGGGGAATGACTATTGGGATAACCCTATTTGGAGTTTTATTTATACCTACCACATGCCGCTGTTCATGTTGCTGTGCGGTTATTTCTTCGGTTCTTCGTTGAAGCTCACTTTTGGAGAACTGTTGAAAAAGAAGTTCGTGCAGTTGCTCTTGCCCTCGGTGACGGCTTTTGTCATAGTGTGGACGGCGGTGTCCGTCATGGGGCATAACCCGTGGCCGGCCCTGTTCACTCCCGATTGGATGGGGTTTATGAACACGGTGTGGTTCTTGAAATGTGTGTTTTTGTGTTATTTGGTGGGATTCTTGTCCATCCGCTTGTTCCGGAATGTTTGGCTGGCAGCCCTCGTGACTGTCGTGTTGTCCGGCATTTTGCCCTATGGCGGCGTGGCGAACTTCAACTTTATGCTTCCCATGTTTTGGGTGGGATATGCTTGTAAGCTGAATCAATCCCTTTTGGACCGCCACCGCAAATGGTTTTTAGGGATTTCCCTTGTGGCTTTTGGTGTTATGCTGCCATTTTGGTCCGGGAGGCTTACGGTGTATATGGTTCCCACTCAGGTGTTGGACTGGGGGACGTTCACGTGGGACGTGCAGAACCTTTCTGTGGTGCTCTATCGTCTGGCGATAGGCATTGCAGGCAGCATGTCGTTTTTCCTGTTGTCTCCCTACGTTTACCGCCTTATTGAGGGTAAAGGAATCGCAACGGCATTGGATGGCATAGGACGGTCTACTTTGGGCATTTATTGGTTGCAGACTTTTTTGTTGGAATACCTGTTCAACAGTCTGGGATTTTATGTACCCATGATTTGGACGTTTGTCCTGCCGCCATGTCTGGCCTTGGTCGAACTGGTGGTTTGTTACCGTTTGGTGCTGCTGTTCAAAAAGAATGTCTATATTCGTTTGTTCGTGTTGGGTGAAAGGTAGTTTTCCGGGGGCTCTCTCACCTTTGCGAAAGCCAATGCGTACGGAGGGATGGAAATGTCACGCCAAGTTGTTTTTGCATGGCATGGAAAGAGAATTGTGATAAAAAAGTTTTTTATCCTATCTTTTTGGTGGTTTTGTCCTATTATGATGGGTGGAAAGGGCGTATCTTTGCAGTAGGAATAAATGATACGGGTGTATGAAGGCACATTATTGGTTTATACTTTTCCTTTGGGTAGCCGTTCGGATGGAAGCAGGCGGCAAGATGGCCGTCAGCCCTTCTGCGACGGAGATGTTGTTGCCGTTTCCAAGCCATGACGTGGAATTGGCTTCTTCGTGGGTTAAGCAGCGGGAAGACCTGAATACTGCTTTCCTTAAGTCGTTGGAACCGGACAGGTTATTGCATAATTTCATGGTGAACGCAGGCTTGCCTTCCGTGGCAAAGCCCTTGGAAGGCTGGGAGTCGCCCGGCGTAGGCTTGCGGGGACATTTCGTGGGACATTATCTTTCGGCTGTATCAGCCTTGGTGGAGAGATATGAAGACGCTGGGTTGGTACGGAACTTGGAGAAGGTCGTCGAGGGCATGTATGCCTGCCAGCAAGCACACGGCAACGGTTATTTAAGCGCTTTTCCCGAAACGGACATAGAGGTGTTGGAGACGCGTTTTACAGGTGTGTGGGCACCGTATTATACGCTTCACAAAATCATGCAGGGACTGTTGGACGTGTATCTCCGCACCGGCAATGAAAAGGCATACGCCATGGTGGAGGGCTTGGCCGGTTATGTGGACAGGCGCATGTCGAAACTGGATCCGGCGACTGTCGCACGCATGATGTACACGGCAGATGCCAATCCCCAGAATGAGATGGGGGGCATGAACGAAGTGTTGTACCAACTTTACTGTGTATCCGGAAAACCCCGGTATTTGGAACTGGCTTCCTTATTTGACCCCTCATGGTTTTTGGAACCCTTGGTGCGGAACGAGGACATTCTTTCCGGATTGCATGCCAATACGCACATTGTTTTGGTGAACGGTTTTGCCCGGCGGTATGAGTCCACGGGGGAGGAATGTTACAGGAAGTCCGTTGCGAACTTTTGGAATATGCTCATGCATTCCCATGCGTATGTCAACGGCACAAGCAGCGGTCCGCGCCCGAACGTCACGACCGAGACTTCGTTGACGGCAGAGCATTGGGGCGAACCTTGCCATCTGTGCAATACTTTGACCAAAGGCATTGCGGAGAGTTGCGTGACTCATAACACGCAGCGGTTGAATGCCAGTCTTTTTTCGTGGACGGGTAATCCATGTTATGCGGATGTTTACATGAACATGTTCTATAATGCGGTGCTTCCCGTGCAGAGCCGTTCCACGGGAGCTTATGTTTACCATTTGCCGTTGGGGTCACCTCGTCATAAGGCGTACATGGCGGACAACGACTTCAAGTGTTGCAGCGGGTCTTGTGCCGAAGCGTTTGCCAAATTGAACAACGGCATTTATTATCATGACGACTCGGCCGTGTATGTGAATTTATACGTGCCTTCCAAAGTGCATTGGGCTGATAAAAAGGTCGGTTTGGAACAAGCCGGGGGATTTCCGGTGGAACCGATAGTGGATTTCACCGTGTCGGTGCGCCGTCCGGTGGATTTCGTGTTGAATTTGTTCATACCCGCCTGGACGGATGGTGCAGTGGTATATGTGAACGGTGAGAAGCAGGAAATGCCGGTACGTCCGTCTTCCTTCCTGAAGCTTTCAAGGCGTTGGGCAGATGGTGACAGGGTACGGATAGAGTTTCGTTACGCATTCCGTTTGCAGTCCATGCCGGATAAGGAAAATATGTTGGCTGTGTTTTATGGCCCGATGCTGTTGGCTTTCGAGACCCGTGACGAGGTGATATTGAAAGGCAACAAAGATGAGATACTTGCAGGATTGTCGTTTGCGGATAGTGAGTCCGGACGTTTTGTCCTGAAGAACGGAGAACGCGAGTTTCGGCTTCGCCCCTTGTTTGATGTGGACAAGGAATCCTATGGGGTATATGCTACGATACGGAATTATTGAGGGGCTGCGCGACTGTGATCTGAATATAGTATGTATTTTAATGTGAAATAATTAAAAAAGAAAAAGAATGAAGACAGGAGTTTTGAAATGGGTGTGGTGCTTAGGACTGGCCGTGGGGCTTCCTTCCTGTAGTGGAGTAGAAGAACAGGAAGTGGTTTCTCCGGACAGGCACTTGGTTGTGGGCATGACAGAACTTGACAAGGGTGAGTATGGCGATGTGTCTTTCGCGGTGTATTATAACGGGGAGCGTGCGTTGCCATTGGTCCGTCTGGGAATGGAAACGAACCGGCAGAAATATGCCAGCAACTTGAAATTTAAAAGCGTGTCGGAGGCGAAACCGATAACGGATGATTACCGGATGCTTACCGGAAAACGCAGTCATTGCGTGAACCACGGTACTGAAAGGGTTTATTCTTTTGAGAATGAGGACGGCAACATATTGGACGTGACCATCAGGGCGTATGATGACGGCGTGGCCTTTAAATACGGGGTGAAGTCTGTTGCGCCGGAAGAGTTTGTCGTGGATGAACATACGGCATACGATGTTCCCCAGGGGGTGAAACGTTGGATGCAGCAGTATACGTTGGGATATGAAGGTTTTTATCCTTTGTCCACTAATGGCAGGTTGGAAGGGCAGCCGGATGCGAATCTTTGGGGCTATCCCGGACTTGTGGAATTACGGGATTCCGTATTTATGTTGATGACGGAGGCGAATATCCGGCGGGGACATGGAGGCTCTTTCTTGTGTAATGCCGACAGTGCCGACCTTTACCGTGTGCGTCTGTTCGACAAGCAGCAGCCCATGGGAGAGACTTGGGAGTCGCCTTGGAGGGTGCTTATCATAGGGACGTTGTCGGACGTCGTGGAATCTACGTTGGTAACCGATGTCTCCGACCCTTCGACGGTGGAGGATACATCGTGGATCAAACCCGGTTCGGCTTCGTGGATATATTGGGCGTACAATCACGGAACGAGAGATTATCAGCTTCTGAAAGAATATTTTGATTTGGCGGCCGAAATGAAGTGGCCTTACAGTCTGATAGATTGGGAATGGGATCAGATGGGCAACGGCGGAAACTTGGAAGATGCCGTGAAGTATGCACACGAGCGTGGCGTGAAACCTTTGTTGTGGTACAACTCAAGCACAAACTGGTTAGGCCCAACTCCTTTGTATCGTCTGAATAAGCCGGAAGACCGTGCGAAAGAATACGAATGGTTGAACAAGTTGGGCATTTCCGGTATAAAAGTGGACTTTTTTGCCGGAGACAGCATCTCTTCCATGGATTATTACATCGACTTGTTGGAAGATGCGGCTAAATATAAATTGATGGTGAATTTACATGGAGCGACTATTCCGAGGGGATGGCAGCGGACTTATCCTCATTTGATGTCGGTGGAAGCTGTTTACGGAGCGGAGTGGTACAACAACAATGGTGTGCTGACCCATCGGGCCGCTGCCCATAACGCGACCTTGCCTTTCACGCGGAATGTAGTGGGGCCGATGGATTATACTCCCGGAACGTTCTCCGATTCCCAGCATCCGCATATCACGACGCATGCCCATGAGTTGGCATTGCCCGTGGTTTTCGAATCGGCTTTGCAGCACATGCCCGACAGGCCGTCGGTATATTACGGTTTGCCGGAGCAGGTCAGACAATTCTTGTCGGTGTTGCCGACGGCTTGGGATGATACGAAGCTTTTGGCCGGTTATCCCGGGACGGAAGTCGTCATGGCACGCCGTAAGGGGGATGTCTGGTACATAGCGGGGATTAACGGAACGGATGAACCCCGTGTGGTTGGCGTGCCGTTGGAAACCTTGGGTCTGGAGAAAGGCCGTAAGGTGACATGGTTCAAAGACGGGAGCGACGGCAAGAGTTTCGTGACGGAAGAGAGTGTGTCTTTACCGGAAGACGGAAAAGCTGTGCAAGTGGAATGTCTTCCGCGTGGCGGATTTGTAGCTGTAGTGAAGTAATAGGCGTAGACTTGTGTTTTTGTTTTAAGAGAAGACAGATATGAAAAATCACTTGTTTATAAGTGCCGGGCTTCTGTGGTCGTTGTTTTCGATGTCGGTGCATGCGGCCGGAAGCCGTGGGGACATGTTACGGTTGGGCAGTCCCGATAAAAACATAGAAGTTTGTGTGGAAGAGGACGGAGGCCGGCTCCTTTATTCCGTCAAGCGGGGGAAGGTGGATGTTTTGCAGAAATCTCCGTTGGGAATAACCGTAGACGGGCATGACTTGGGAAAAGGTGCGTCGTTGGTGGCTGAGCCGGAAATAGAAAAAATACAAGAAAAATATCCTATATTCGGGAATCATGCCGAAGCATCGGGGAGAGGGGTAGAGGCGGTATTGCCGATGCAGGCTTCCGGGGTGCGTTTCGGCTTGGTGGTGCGGGTGTATAATGACGGAGTTGCCATACGTTACATTTTGCCAGAAGGCGCGAAACATATAGGAAATGAAAGGACAGCTTGGACCCTGCCACAGAGGGTAAAGAAGGTGGCGTGGGCTGAATATGAGCCAGGTTATGAAGGATATGTGCATGTCACGGCGTTGGAGGCCATGCCGGATAAAGGATATGTGGGAGGTCCGCTTACAGTCGATTTGGGCAACTGTTACGTGACACTTACCGAGGCTGATTGCGAATCTTTTCCAGACATGGCCTTTACCCGTTCGGGGAACACGTTCCGGGTTGGTTTTCCCGCTTCGGAAAAAGGATGGGATATCCGGCGCTTGCCCGATGAGTCGGAAAAGATTCTGGCCGGAAGGTATAAGGGAAAGGATGTTTCTCCTTGGAGGTGTGTGATAATAGCAGGGGATTTGACAGCTTTGGTCAACTCGGATATGTTGACGAACTTGTGCCCTTCTCCGGAAGAAGGGCGTGATTTCTCATGGGTGCAACCCGGAAGATGTCTGTGGCAATGGTGGAGTGTGGGAGCACCGAGATATGAGGAACAAAAGGAATGGTTCGATGCCGCCGCCAAACTTACATGGGAATATTATCTGATAGATGACGGTTGGCGAAATTGGCGTAAAGACGGGAAAGACCAATGGGAACTGTTGGAGGAAGTCATAGCATACGGGCGTAGTGTGGGAGTAAAATCCATTGTTTGGGTCAACTCTAATGAAATGCGTACGGCGGGTCCGCGCAGGGCTTATTTGGAGAAAATAAAAGCAGTGGGAGCTTCAGGCATTAAAATTGACTTCATTCCGGCGGCCACGGCAGAAATCATGCAATGGTATATGGGAGCCATGCAGGATTGTGCGGAATTGGGACTGTTGTTGAATTTTCATGGAAGCGTAAAACCTACAGGGCTTTCCCGTACTTATCCGAACGATGTTACGCGGGAAGCCGTTCGAGGAAACGAGTGGCATATTTTACGATACGGGCGTGTATTGCCTCAATCTCACTATGTGGCTTTGCCGTTCACACGTTTGATGGCCGGAGCTGCGGATGTGACTCCCGTGACGTTGAACCCGCGTGAAATAGAGACTGGAGGTTATACTTGGACACATGAGTTTGCCCAGTCTATTGTTTTTCTTTCGCCCATTACTCATTTTTCCGATCATTATTCTTATTATTTGGAAAGTCCTTTCTTGGATTTGCTTAAAGCAGTGCCGACGGTTTGGGACGAGACCCGAGTGTTATCCTGTACAGAGATGGGCGAAGTCGTGGCTTATGCCCGCCGTAAAGGGAATGATTGGTGGGTAGGAGTGATGAATGGAGATAAGGAACGGGAAATTGAGATACCTTTGGATTTCTTGAAAAAGAGTATGGATGCAGTCTTGCTGCATGATGATGATAAGATTTTGGCTTCCGTTGCGCGTGAAGATAGGAAAGTGTCTAAAAAAGAAACATTGAAAGTCCACTTGCGTGCCGGGGGAGGTTTCGTGGGATGGTTTCATTGATAAAATGTCGTAAGGGACGTTTTTTATGACAATCTAAGGGCTTAAATCTCCATTTGGGGATTTTAAGCCCTATTTTTGTTTCAATTTGTCCCATTCTATTCTTTTCGGTTGCATTATTTTTGCATTCGGAATTCAATAATGAAATCGAGATGAAAATAAAACACTGGCTTTTGCTTATGCTATTGGTTGGGACGGGACGCGCGGTTTGTATGGCCTCGTCTTCTTTGGTGACTTATCCGGCTCCTGAGGGTGTGGATTTGAATGATGTTTTTACGGTACAGGTACGTCAAGACGGGGGAGAATGGAAAACCTTGTCGTCCTACTTGGTGAAGGTGGATGAGGTGAGGGATACCAAACACTGCGTGGAGGACGCTTCGATGGCCATTTTCGACTTTTCCGGAAAGGTTGACGTGAAAGCCGTATATAATAAAGGTAAGGTGAACACGGCTCGTGTCCGTCCGCTTTCTTACGACATACCGTGCAGGGTGGAGGGGAATGCCGTTTGTTTCGAATTGACGCGTCCCTGCAATGTTTCGGTGGAAGTGAACGGGGACATTTTCCACAACTTGCATTTGTTTGCCAATCCGTTGGAGACGGATGTACCGGATAAAAACGACCCGGATGTATTATATTATGGCCCGGGCTTGCATACGCCGGAGAACGGGGAGCTGAAAGTTCCTTCGGGAAAGACCGTCTATCTGGCCGGCGGAGCTGTATTGGCCGGGCGTGTCATTATGGAAGGCGTACACGATGTGAATTTGAGAGGAAGAGGTATTATTGATTATAAGGTAAAAGGAGGCATCCGTATAGCCAACTCCCGTAACGTACTGGTCGAAGGCGTTGTCACGACCCAGTGCGCTACGGGGGGCTCGGATGGTGTGACGATCCGCAACGTAAAGAGCATCAGCTATTATGGATGGGGAGACGGGATGAATGTCTTTGCCAGCAATAATGTGTTGTTCGATGGCGTGTTCTGCCGTAATTCGGACGATTGTACGACGGTGTACGGCACACGTCTGGGATTCGAAGGCGGTTGCAGGAACATCACGATGCAGAATTCTACCTTGTGGGCGGATGTGGCTCATCCGATATTTATCGGCATTCACGGTAACTCGAAAGAACCGGAGATACTGGAAGACTTGAACTATGTCAATATAGACATCCTGGACCATAAAGAAAAACAGTTGAATTATCAGGGATGTATGGCTATCAATGCAGGAGATAACAACTTGATTCGTAACGTCCGCTTCGAAAATATCCGTGTGGAGGATTTCCGGCAGGGGCAGTTGGTCAACCTGCGTATCTTCTATAATAAGAAGTATTGTACGGCACCGGGACGCGGCATAGAGAATGTGCTATTCAAGGATATTTCCTATACCGGAGACCGTGCGGAGGTCTCGGTGATTGAGGGATATAACGAGGAACGGAAGATAAAAGACATCCGTTTCGAGAACCTCCGTGTCAACGGGCGGTTGATAACGGATGACATGTCCGGTAAGCCCGGATGGTATAACACCGGAGACATGTGCCGGATTTATGTGGGGCCGCATGTAGAAAACGTGCAGTTTGTGGAAACGAAAGAGTAGGATGTTCTATATCGGGATGCCTGAATAGTGTAAAGGATATATATAAAATGCCTATCTTTGCATTTAGTGATAAATTTAACACAAAATAAAATGCCATGAAATGTAGAACTTCTGCGGTGAAACGGTTGTGTGTCTGGTTGGGATGTCTGTTGGTGGTGTGTCCGGTACTATCCCGTAGTTTTATCCATCCGGGCGTATTGCATACGAAAGAGCGAATGAAGCAAATTCGGGCGTTGGTGAAGGAAAAAAATGAGGATGCTTATGCTTCTTATCTTTTATTGGAGAAACATCCTTGTGCACAAGCTGATTATAAGATGGAAGGACCGTTCGACACCATTTCGCGTGACGGGAAGTTTGCTTATACGAAATCGAAGATGGAACGGGATTTCAGTGCGGTTTATTTGAATGCTCTGATGTGGGGTATTACGGGGAATGAGGCTCATGCCCGTAAGTCGGTCGAAGTGTTGGCTGCCTATGCCCGTGTGCTAAAACGTATTCCCGACACGAATGACGCACCGCTGTTGGCTGGGTTGGAAGGCTTTAAAATCGTATATGCCTTGGAACTGTTGAAACATACCTGGCGTAAGATGCCGGAGGATGATTATAAGGATGCTTTGCGCATGTTTACGAAGATATTTCTTCCCGTGCTGGATACTTTTTATGATCGTAATCCTTATACGAACGGAAATTGGGGGACTATCGTGACCAAGACTTATATGGCTGCCGCTATCCATTTGGATGACCGGAATATGTATGAAAAGGCACGTGCTTTCTACCTTGACGGACGTGACAACGGGACATTGGCTCATTATATCGACGGGGAGACCGGACAGATACAAGAAAGTGGTCGTGACCAAAGCCATTGTATGTTGGGAATCGGGGCTATGGCTACTGTTTGTGAATTGGCTTGGCAACAAGGAGATGATTTATATTCCGCTAAAAACAACCGTTTGTTGAAAGGTTACGAGTATGTGGCGCGTTATAATTTGGGTTATGATGTTCCTTTTGTGAAGTGGACGGACATTACTGGAAAGTATTGCGATTGGAATGAAGTGTCGGATAAGGCCCGTGGAAGATATATGTATGTGTTCGAAATCGCTTACAATCATTATGTGAACCGGATGGGGTTGCCCATGCCGTTCACGAAGCAGGTGTTGGAGCAACTCAGGCCGGAAGGGTACGATCGGGACCAACCCGGTTTTGGAACCCTTTTGTTTAACGAAGGGGCGGTAGGACGCAAATTTGTCCATCCGGGTGGGTTGCATACCCTTGCCGACTTAGAACGGATGAAAATGATGGTAGCTCAAGGACAGCATCCTTGGGCAGAAAGTTGGGTTGAATTGCAAAAAGACCCATGGGCACAATCTACGTTTGAGCCTCGGCCTATGATGAATATGGGCAACAGCCGTCAAAAGGCTTCGGCAGATGCCCATGCCGCCTATTTGAATGCTATCCGTTGGTATGTATCCGGTGATGAGGCATACGCGCGTTGTGCCATTAATATTTGTAATGTCTGGTCGGAAACTGTGAACCAGATTCCGAAAGCAAGGCAAGACCAGGGTTTATTAGGCATACCCATCGGCGAGTTTGCCATGGCTGCCGAGGTGTTGAGGGTTTGTCCTTTGTGGAAAAAGGACGATTTTGAACGCTTCAAGGACATGATGGTGGAGTATTTGTACCCCGTGAGCCATGAGTTTCTTCAAACTCATGGAGGTGGTAATGTGGATTATTGTTGGACAAACTGGGATGCATGTAATATGGTGGCCTTGGTTGCTATCGGTGTGTTATGTGACCGTCCGGATATTTATCGTGAAGGGATTGAATATTTCAAGCATGGTTTGGGTAATGGAAGTATAGGAAACGCGGTGCCTTACCTGTACCGAATGGAAGATGGTACACTACTCGGTCAATGGCAGGAAAGCGGCCGCGACCAGGAACATGCAATGTTAGGGGTAGGTTTTTTGGGTACATTTTGTCAGATAGCTTGGAATCAGGGGGATGATCTGTTTGCTTACGACCATAACCGTTTATTAGCGGGAGCAGAATACGTGGCCCGTCATAATCAGATGCGTGGTGTTCCTTTTACTTATTATAATAATAGCCAAGGTTTGAATAACCGTTGGCCTTCCATAAACGGGCTTGGGCGATTGGAAGACCGTCCGGTCTGGGAGATGATATACAACCATTACGAAGTGTTGAAAGGTATACCAGCTCCTTATTCTAAACGGATGGCCGAGCTGTTGCGTCCGGAACATGGTAGTAAGGATCATTTCGGCTATGGGTCATTGACCTTTTCATTGCGTCCTTCCAATTATCCTCTTTTGCCAACTCCGGAAGTACCTGTCGGACTGAGAACCGAAATTTCTATCGGGCAGATCAGAGTGGATTGGGAACCGTCAGCCGGATATTTTGCTAATGGCTATATCGTTCAACGTTCGGAGGCAGGACGGAGTGAATTCAAAGATGTAGCTGTATACAAAGAAAAGGTGACCAATTGGTTTATCGATACCCATATAGAAGAAGGTAAAACGTATGAGTATCGGGTGGCGGCGGGGAATAAGACCGGAACGAGCCGCTTTTCGGAGTGCGTGAGGGCTACTGCCATTTCGGAGGGGGAATGGCCGCAAGAATGGGCTTACGGTGAAATCGGGGATGTTGTGGGTGGAAAGGTTGCCTATGCCGATGTGCAGGAAGGGACTTTTCGTTTGGAGTGTCGTGAGGGCTTTATGGGAAACGGGGTGGAAAATACTCCGTTTATATATCGGAAATTCAAAGGTGATTTTTCTTTTTCTTGCCGTGTCAACGCGATAAAGGGCAATGTGAGTGAATGTGGGTTGATGGCGAAGGAAACGTTGGCCGGTGGAGGAAATGCTGTGACGATGACGCTTGGCCACTTTGGTCGACGGTTTGCGCGAATGGGATGGTCTGTAAAAGGCGAGAAGAAAAGACATTTTGCTATTGGGAACACATATACTTGGGTACCTGCCTGGTTTAAATTGGTTCGTGTGGGAAGAGTGTTTTATGCTTATGAGTCGACTGATGGAGTGAATTGGTTTTATGTGCATTCTACCCGAATGGATATGCCTATGGAAATTTATGTAGGGATGATCGGAAGTTTCCGTGAAGGTAAAGGGGGGAATTACGTGGTTTTAGATCACATCTCGATAGATTAAAGGTAGGAATGTTTTTAGAAGTCTTGAATCCTCATTTTTTCTAATGGGGATTCTTTTTTCTTTTTTTTTGATATACTAAGTCTTTCTTTTGAAGTATATTTGCATGTATTAATACTAACGAAAAATAACGTCGCATAAAGAACGTGGAAAGATTATGAAGAACATGGCGAAAATGTTTTGGGCATTAATTTCTTTTGTTTGTCTTGTATTTCCGTGCAAGTCTGTAGAACAGTATAAATTTCGTTTGATTGATGTGCCAGACGGATTGTCCGATAATCAGATTCGTGGACTGAGTATGGTTCCGGATGGGCGTGTCGGAATAAGGACTGCCTCTATATTGAACATTTACGATGGCGTATCTTTTGAGTATTTTCCTTATGACAAAGACCGGAAATATGTGTGGACATACTCCCGTCCGCCGAAAGAGTATTATGACGGAAAAGACCGAGTGTGGATGAAGGAACTACGTTATTTGTTGCTTTTAGATTTAAAGACAAATGCTTTCAATTATGATATTCAAGGGGAGTTGGAGACTATGGGGATTGATAAAAGGTTGAAAAACCTTTTTATCGATGATGCCAAGAATTATTGGTTCCAGACAGAGGATAATACTTTTTCTTTTTACGATGTCGGCAAACATAAAAAACAAGTGATAGACCGCGGGGACAGTGAATTTACGCAGAGATACGGCGTTCCTTTGGAACTAGCTCAATATAAGAATTTCTGCTGGATTGTGTATAGTAGCGGCTTGATTCGGTGTTGGGATTATACTTCTTCCGATTTTCTTTTTCAGGATTCCCGTTTTGAGGGTATTATTAATGAATATACTGACCGGCTTTATCTGCATCCTGATTCGGTGGGTAATCTATGGTTGATGTACAACAATGGTATTTGTTTTTATAACCGGATACTTCGGGAATGGAGAGACGTGACCAGTATCTCCGGCATATCTAACTTCTTTACTTGTATGGATATGGATCGTAACGGGGATATTTGGGCCGGGACTTCACGGAGCGGCTTGCGGCATATCGATGGGAAGACGTTTGCTGTATCCGAAATGCCGGATATGCCTTTGACAAACGGAGGGATGCTCCATAATGACATTTATACCGTGATGTCGGACCCGCGAGGTGGGCTTTGGGTCGGCACGTTGTTTCAGGGGCTTTGCTACTATCATCCCAGCATGCAGAAATTCCAATTGGCACAGACTTCTCCGGGAAGTTCTTATATTACCAACGAATCCGTGCGATGTTTTTTAGAGGATGAGGATGGGACTGTCTTGGTGGGAAGCGGAAAGGGATTGTTCCGTTTTCATCCGGAAACCCATAAGGTGGAGCAGATTTTCAAAGATGAGATCAACGAATTGGTTTTGTCGCTTTCCCGTGACCATCGCGGAAATATATGGGTGGGAACTTTTTTAAAAGGTTTTTACCAAATTTGCGGGGGGGGGGGGGATTGTAAGCATTTTTTAAGAAGCCGAGGCTCTTCCGAGCAGGAAGTGGCGCAGAATGTGTCGCGGGCATTGTATGAAGATTCCCGTGGGAATTATTGGACCAGTGTGAACGGTGGGGTCGGCTTGCTGAATCCAAACGATGGAACAATAGAATTTATGTTGCATGAGCGACATCCCGAGCTGAAGAACTTTAAGCTGATTCATTCGCTTTGTCCTATAGGAAAAGATTGTTTTGCTGCGATGGGAGATAACGGGTTGTTTTATTATGATGCCGGAAAAGATGAAGTGCAGATTCCCGATACATGTAAAGATAAATACTACAAGCCCGGCATCAAATATTTTGGTTTGCTGACTGACGTGCGTGGCTTGCAGTGGTTTGCTACAGAGGATGGTATCCGTATTTGGGATAAAAAGTCGGGACGTCTTTATTTACTTACAACGGCTGAAGGATTGCCGAACAATGCCGTTTCCTCCATTTTGGAGGACCGCGACGGAGTTGTGTGGGCTTCAACTTTGAATGGTATATGTAAGATTATTCCTCGTGAGGAAGAAAAAGGCGGTTATTGTTTTTCCTTGGTGGCATTTGGTGTGGCGGATGGATTGCAAAGCGGAATGTTTTATGACCATGCGGCACTGAAAGCAAAAAACGGGACGCTTTATTTCGGAGGTGCGCACGGGTTTAATTATTTCAATCCCGGGCACATGGTATATGAAGAAGCTGCCAGCCAGCCTATTCTAACGGGACTTAGTATTTTTAACACGCCCGTTAGGGTGGGGAAAGAGTATGAGGGGCATGTTATTTTGTCGGCGCCCATGAACCGTACGGACAAGATTGAACTGCGCTATGATGAGAATTTCATTTCCATAGAATTTTCAGGTTTGAATTACGCCAATCCAGACCATACCTATTATAAATATAGGTTGAAAAATTATGAAGAGGGATGGGTGGAGTCTCATGCTACTGCTCAGGGGCGTGCGGTGTATACAGGTTTACGTCCCGGTGAGTATGAATTTGAGGTGTATGCGGCCAATGGGGACAAAGTTTGGAGCAAGGAGCCGGCCCGACTTTCTATTGTTGTGCATCCTCCTTTTTGGGCTACGTATTATGCCATGGCGGTATATGTTCTCATGGTAGTCGGGATGGTTTACTGGATTTCCAGGATGTATGTACATCGGGAAAAGGAAAAGATGATGGAGGAACGTAGGGCAAATGCGAGGAGGCAACAGGAACATCTGGAAGAAATGAAATTGCGTTTTTTCACCAATATAAGCCATGAGTTCCGTACGCCTCTCACGTTGATTCTGACTCCGCTCGGATCGCTTATCAAACAGCAGAGCGACGTGGATTTGAAACAGAGGCTGGTCGTGATTTACCGTAATGCGGAAAAGTTACTCCAATTAGTGAACCAGTTGTTGGATTTCAGGAAATTGGAGATGCAAGGCGAAAGATTGTCGGTCAGTATGGGGGATATTGTCGTGTTTGTTCGGGATGCGGTTGAGGCGTTCTGCGAATTGGTGAAGGAAAAAGGTGTTACGTTGGCTTTTGAAAGTAAGATTGGGCATCTGTATATGAATTATGACCATGATAAAGTATATAAGGTGGTGAACAATTTGTTGTCCAACGCAGTGAAATTTACCCCCTCAGGTGGTCGAATTGCCGTACGGGTGGAAAATTCGGTTCGCAACGGTCGTGAGTACGTAGCAGTGTCAGTCCGGGATACAGGATGCGGCATGGAAGAGAAGGACAAAGAGCGTATATTTACCCGTTTCTATCAGGTGGAGAGTAGCCATAAGAGCCAGTCGGGCAGCGGAATAGGTTTACACTTGGTCAAGGGGTATGTGGATTTGCATGGGGGAGAAATCACTGTGGACAGTCGGCCCGGAGAGGGCAGCGTGTTTACGTTTTTTTTGCCGACAGACTTACAGCATGACGAAAAAGTAACTATAGCGCATGGAGAGGACAAGGAAACAGTTGGTGTTTCCGTTCCATCGGCAGCAGAAGATGGCAGTGAACCATCCGGAGAGAGGAAAAAGCTGTTGATAGTAGAAGATAATGCGGATTTCAGGGCTTATTTGGTCCATGAGTTCAGCTCGGATTTCGATGTGGTAGAGGCGGGGGACGGTGCCGAAGGAGAGGAAATGGTGCGTGAGGAATGGCCCGACCTCGTCATTTCAGACCTGATGATGCCCAAGCGGGATGGCATAGCTTTTTGTCAACGGATGAAGAACGACATACATACATCGCATATTCCTTTCATTTTGTTGACGGCCAAAATGTCGGATGACGCACGTATAGAAAGTTACAAGGCCGGTGCCGATTCGTATATCTCGAAACCTTTCAATTTCGAGCTGTTGCAGGTCCGTGTCCGTAAACTCATCGAGCAACGGGAGGCGAGGAAGGAAACGTTCAGGAAAAACATTGAAATCACTCCGAGCGAGATAACCACCACGTCTTTGGATGAAGAATTCGTGAAGAAGGCTTTGGCTTTCGTGGAGAAAAACATGGGCAATGCGGAGTATTCTTTGGAGGATTTGAGCAAAGACCTCGGTTTGAGCAAGACACACCTGAACCGAAAGCTGACGGTCATCTTGAACATGAAACCGCTTCAGTTCATCCGTTCCGTCCGTTTGAAACGTGCCGCCCAGTTGTTGGCGGGCAGCCAATATAACGTGGCGGAGATTGCGGATAAGGTAGGGTTTAACACCATCAAATACTTCAACCGTTATTTCAAGGAAGAGTTCGGCATGACACCTACGCAATACCGTGAAGCGAACAAGAGGGAAAACAAAAGTCCTAAAGCCTAAAAATGTCTTGTTTTATTGTCGTGTGAAACCCTTAGTGCATGGAGTGGATTTTCGGTCTCAGCCAAATGGATTTTTAATCTCAGGAGAATGAAAAATCAATCTGCGCCAAATGATTTTTCATTCTCCTGAGATTGATTCAAAGGTTTTATGCTATCTTTTTCGCCATCTTATGTATGTGGTTATGAGTGTCTTATGTGCGGTGTTAGAAATTGTCCAATCATTTGTTATTTTTTGTCCCATATTGTATGGAATGAATCATATAATTTTGGAACGTTGTATTTTTAAAATGAATGCTATGAACAAAAAGAGCGTATTGTCGTTGCTGTTTGCCTGTATGTCTTTGTCCGGAATGGCGCAGGGATTCATACATCCCGGCATATTGCACACGCAGGCGGATTTCGACAGGGTGAAGGAAAAGTTGGCCACAGGGCAGGAACCTTGGACGGCGGCCTACAACAAGTTGATGACCAGCAAGCATGTGGATTTGAATTGGAAACCCAATCCCACAGTCAAGATTATCCGTGGAGGATGGAATGTCTGGGAACCGGAAGGTGACAATTATGGAGCCGCCATGAATGATGCGGCTACGGCTTACCAGTGTGCATTGGTTTGGAGGATTACCGGAGATGAGCGCTATGCGGAAAAGTCTGTTGAAATCATGAATGCGTGGGCCAGGACCTGCAAGAAAGTGTCCGGTAATTCCAACGGAAGCCTTGCCTCCGGGCTTTATGGATATGAATTTGCCAATGCAGGAGAATTGATGCGGGACTACGAAGGGTGGAACCGTGAGGATTTCAAACGTTACCAACAGTGGATGCTGAGGGTGTTCAGTGACCAAAGTTTCGGTTTCCTGCAGGAGCGTCATGGTTGTGCAGACGATCATTACTGGTCGAATTGGGGGTTGTGCAACGTGTTGTGCGAAATCAGTGTGGGCATTTTGTGCGACGACATTTATGTGTACAATGCCGGTATGGAGTATTACAAGTACATGGAGGACCACCGCTATGCCGAGACGCTTCGCAATCTGGTATGGAAGCTCCATCCGGACGAGCGTGGACCCTTCGGTTATTTCGGACAAATGCAGGAATCCAACCGAGACCAAGGACATGCTTCCATGGCTGTGGTTTTGGCAGCGGATGTGTGTGGGGCAGGTTTGAACCAGGGAGACGACCTTTATGCCTATATGGACGACCGCATTGCGGCCGGTTTTGAGTATGTGGCGGCTTACAATACTTTTGAGGAAAACCTGCCCAATTCTCCATACACCAATTCGGACGGCACTTTCCCCGAGATGGGGTCTGGCGGGCAAGGCACCAACCGCTGCGGTTGGCCGCGCATCGTGAACTACTACGAAAACATCCGTGGCGTGGACATGCCCTATTCGCATAAGATCATGATGGTCCACGGTGACGGCATAGATGCTGGAGGAGGGTTCTATGGCGGCAACAGCGGCGGATACGACCATTTGGGTTTCACCACGCTGATGTGTTCCTTGGATCCGTTGGAAGACAAGACCCTTGTGCCAACCGTCCTGAAAGGGAGCATTGGGTATGACGGTGAGGCGTTGGACCGTACTTTGTTGAATGCCGTCCCGAGAGGGGCGAAAGTGACGCTGAAGGTGGCTTTGCCGGATGGTGAGACTGATACCGGAAAGTGGTCGTGGGACGATGATGCTTCTTGCACTTCGGCCGAGCGTGAGGTGGAAGCGGATACCTCTTTCGTGTACCGTGTGCGTTATACGAATGCGGCAGGAGTGGTAAGCACGCAGATGTTCTCCATACAGGTGGCTGGTGAGGCATACGTGCGTGACTGTACGCCTTATTGCAAATATGCTTACCGGGAAAGCCAGGACACTTTGATTTACGTGAAGAAGAACGAGAGCGTGATTTTAGGCATGGATTACGGTGGATGGCATGTCAAGTCATGGCGTTGGGAAAAGAGCACGAACGGGGAGAGGTGGTCGAAGCTGAACAACGCGACAACCAACCGTTTTGAATTGGCCAGTGGGGCTTCCAGTGCCTATTACCGTGTGACGATGGAACACAAGTCGGGAGTGCTCAAGTCTCAGGTGTTCCGCGTGGAGGTTTCCGAAATAGATCCTTTCATTATTTATAATGGCGAAGAATATCCCGGTACTTCCATGGTGTTGCCGCGCGGGGCTTCTTTCAGCCTTTATGCCAAGCCTACGTCCATATTGAGCCAGTCGGTGAATTCGACGCGTATTTATAAATGGGTCGTGGGCAACGATACCATCCAGGCCGACACGCTGACTTACCATTTGGATGATTTGGGCGGGCAGGTGGCCGATTTGAACGATACCCTGCATGTATCGGCCATGGACACCAGTTTCAATGTTACCTTGGTGTTCCAACGTTTTTCATCTACAGGGAAAGAGGCTCGCACAGTGTACCATTTCGATGTGCCGGTATATGAGACCAATGTTTTGTCTCCTTCTGATAAGGACAGCTACTATATCCAAGAGGCTATGGGCGGCCGTTACCTGCGGAATACGGACGGTCAGTTCATGACTTATTCAGAAGATACCGATGAAGAGTATCTGTGGCGCATCCGCCGCCTTCCCTCTACATACGGTTCGCGTTACATGTTCATCAGCCGTACCAACAGCGGGCAGCATTTGTCGGAGGACGGGCGTCTGAGTTCGGCGAGCGATTATTCCCGTCATTCTTTCAATTTGTGGCATAAATGCGGGTCGGACGACTTGTATGCCATAGAGCGTTCCTCGTCCGCGTCCGGCGGTTTGTGGGAGATTGCTCCGGAGTCATCGGTCATATCGGTGAACCAAGGGCTTTGCACTTCATTCCCGTTCCGTCTGGTGAAGAAGGAAGACGGTTCATCTGTAGAGGATGCCGTTTTGGAGAATGAGGAGGGCATCCCGTTGTTGGAAGTTGTCGGTCGTGGTGAAGGCAGTCTGGAAGTCTCTGTGGACGAAGAGGGCTTGTTGGATGTATATACACTTGAGGGTAGCCTGTTGAGCAGTGTCCGTTGTGTGCCGGGTACAAACCGTGTGGATCTGCCGTCGCGGAAAGGCATGATGATTTTGCGCTATGTGACGGCTTCAGGGCGTTGCAAGAGCCTGAAGGTGATGTAGGGCTATGGGATGGAATGAGTATGGGACGATAGGATAAAGGTGGTTTTTTACATTTTGTATGTATTGAAAATCAGTGGTTTCTGTGCCATGTTATAAAATGTCTAATCATTTGTTATTTTTTGTCCCATACCTTAATTTAAATAGTGCCTACCTTTGAAAACGGTTGGATAAAGAAACGCTTTTACAGTCAATGGGTTCGGCTGTGATATGCGATAAGAATAATGAACCTTAAAACTTATGAGTATGAAAAGAAGAACGACGAAAATTTTTTCTGTCCGGTTGGGCAAACGCTTGCCAGTGGCTTTGATGACCATGGCATTGACGGCTGCCAACATGGCCTTTGCCCAAGAAGAGAATCCTTGGGTGGGTGAGGCTCTGCCTACGGCAAGCGGTGAGTTTTACCTTTATAACAAGAGTGGTGACGGTTTCCTTTTGGGTGCCAATACCTGGGGGACGCAAGGTTCCTTGGGACAGCCGGGATTATTGTGCACGGTAGTCGTGTCGAACGGGAAATACAAGATTGTGACCCGTTGCAACGGTGACAACAGGGGCTTGGGCAGCGATGGATATATTGATAATGGTAACCCGGCTGAATATACCTTCACCGATCCCACACCGGATGATGGTCTTAACGAGTATGTGATGGACTTGGATGCCTCAAAAAGGTTTTATTATGGTGGAGAAGGCACGGTGTTGAAATTGGACGGTAACGGCAATGACACTGATGCGCAATGGTTGTTGGTTTCGAAAAAGCAACGTGAGGATAGGCTCGCACAGGCGACCGAAGACAATGGGGTGGATGCTACGTTTTATATCATGGGAGCCAGTTTTGTTCGCACAGAACCTCACAATTGGAAAGAGGTGCATAATGGCGGAACGGTTAGTTTAAGTTCTCCGCGTGAAGCTTCTGGAAATCATTTTTATTGTGCAGAAGCGTCCAATAATGACAATTTCGATATTTACCAGGAACTTACCGGTATCCGTAACGGGCGTTACCGTTTGACCTGCCAAGGTTTTTATCGCGGTGACGGTTCGGTTCGGAACGCCATGTTGTATGCAGGTTTGATTGAATCCCCTCTTCTCTTAGCCGAGAGCGAGGAGGATGTTCCCACGGATGCCAATAAGGCTGCGATTGCCTTTGGGGATGGCCGTTATGGCGGCAATACGGTGGAAGTGATTGTGCAGGACGGTACTTTGCGTCTCGGTGTGAAGAAAAATGCACATATCAAAAATGATTGGGCCGTTTTTGACAATTTCCGTTTAACATATTTGGGAGAGGCAACGGCAGAAGAAGCCTTTACTGAGTTGATGGGGTCATTCCAGAATCTGATTAATGATTTTAATGACCTTGGAGCTGAAGCTATAAAGTCAGAGCTTCAGGTCGTATATGACAAGTATGTTGGAACCACAGGCGATGTCACGGAGGCGTTGCAAGTTGTATCAGAGACTATGAAATCGGCTAATGCCGCACGTGCATTGACCATGGCTTTGAACAATGCTGTGAAGGGGGCCGAAGCATATTGGGCAAAAGTCGAGAACGGGGAGGTCACATTGAACAATGCTTTGAAGACTTCTTTGCAGCAACAGATTGCGGAAGCTAAGAAACAACTTGCGGAGACCAATATGGCTGATATGGTCGTCGGGGCAGAAGAAAGTGCCACGAAATTGAATGCAATGGTGGTTTCGGCCCGGAATTGGGCCGGATTGTCATACGCTTTAGGAAAGGCAAAGGCTTTAGCCGATCGGTTGGGCGGATTGGAGAACACGGATGAGTATAAGAAAGTGTTGGTTGATTGGGATGCCGTGGAATTGACATTTGACGATGCCATCTTGGATGTGGCTGCCTTGAATGCGAAAATCCAAGAGAAACTGACGCCGGAATTCTTGGCTACTGTCACGGAAAAGAACAAATTGGATATGACAAGCTTTATTACCAATCCGAATATCTTTAATAATACCGGTGTACAGAACCAGATGCCTGGTGGATGGATTCTTGGTCGCAATGACGCACGTGACAACAAAGACTGGTGTACGGTGACTGACGGTGACGGCGAATTGCATGCAGGCAACTGGTCGGGGAATAAAGGCGACGACGTGACGGGTGTGCATTATTATCAGAAAATAGGAATCGGGGATGGTGCGGTCAAATTGCCGGACGGTTTGTATCAGTTGGCGGCTGCTACTTATTCTGACGGTGACCCGAATAAGATTGTACTGTATGCGACATCTGACAGTGTAAATATCGACACGGTGTATTTTAACCGCGACAGGATGCTTTATGATGAGGCTCTTTCTAAGACAGATGTGACCAGTACGATGGAAGATGTCGTGGTAGTTGGTGGCCAATTGTATATAGGTGTAAGGGGAGCAGATCCGGAGAATAACCATCAAGGAGGTAATGGTAAGAATTGGTATGCCGATAACTTCCGTCTTTATTTTGCCGGTTCTGATGTTCTTGGTGCTTACCGTGGACGTTTACAAGACCGTTTGGATAAGGCTGTCGTATTGCATGATTCTTTGGCTGTTTATGGCATTGATGACAGTGAGTCTTACGGTTTTGCCTTGGATCCGGAAGAGGGTTATTATATATTCTTGACGGAAGGGACTTTGGATGACGTTTCTTATGCCATAGACGACTTGGACAAGATGAACGCAGATGCTGAGAAATTGATTGCGAATTATTTGCTTTTGACTCCGTTGGTGCAGAATGGAAATAATTTCAATAACCAATTGAATGAAGGTGTTTTGTTTGCCCAACCTACAGCAAAGAAAACATTTAGTGCGGCTTTGGAGATGGCTGCGGAAGTGGCTGAGGATATGTCTTGGGACAATTATTTGTCGGACGCAGTGGTTGAACAGGCAGAGGCTCTAAAAGTGGCCACTACGGAGTTCATGAATTCCGTGGCACTTTGCTTCCCGATGGGGACAGCCAAAGTTTTGGCAGACCAGATAGGAGGGTTGGCACAAACAGAGGCCTACCTTAACGTAATGACTTATCTTGCTTCGGATGAGTTGGATCCTTTGGATGTTGATTTGGCGGTACAGGCCTTGCAAGGTGAGTGTATCAATGCCATGACTCCAGAAGTGTTGGCACGGGCAACAGTTGACGAACCGTTTGACATGACGACATTTGTTGTCAATCCTAATATCTATCAGGATGCCACGGATGATGAAGGCAATCCGACTGATATAAGAATCAATGGATGGACTTTGGAAACGAATGCAGATCGTGCACCGCGTACAGGGGCCACGTCTGGTGATACTTGGATGTACACGACCAGTCATTCCAGTAATGATGCTCATAATATTTCTTCGGCTACGGATTATCGTCAGGTTATCGGTACGCAACCCGAAGTGTCTGCTGAGGGCAAGTATGGATTACCAACCGGCGCCTATCGTGTGGAGGCCGCTACGTTCTTGAACCATGAATGGGACAAGATGAGGCTTTATGCGCAGACGAACAGTGTGGAGGTAAGTACGGTGACCGGAAGTGCCGGGCAAGACAGTACCGTGTATGCCTATACTGAAATTGAATATGCAGACAGTGCCTTCAACGGAAAGCAGGATGTATGGGATGCAGCACAGGCGACTTTGGGAACGACCACAGTGGTTCCTGAAATCTATGTGGAGAATGGGGCCGTGACTATTGGAATACGTGGTAATGGACGAGTTGGAGGAAATGATTCTTGGTTCCTGGCTGACAATTTCCGTCTCTATTATGTCGGTACGGAAAGAGGTAGCAATATCGGTGGTACCATGGTTGACCGCAACGATAATTTGTCGGAACTTGTAGATGTATATGATATTACCGGCAAGCTTGTGCGCAAACAAGCGAAACGTGCCGATGCGGTGAAGGGCTTGAAGAAAGGCATCTATATTGCAGGTGGCAAGAAATATGTAGTGACAGGCAATTAATCTAAAACAAAACGGGACGGGGCACCGTCGTGTGCCGTCCCGTTTCTCCCATTTAGGGTTGAAAGAAAAACATAATTTTAAAACAAGGTTTTATGCTAAAAAAGGTATTACGTGCAAGGCCGTATAGGGTACTGATCTCCACCGGTATTTGGGTTGGTGCATTTTGCATGATGCCCTCCTGTTCGGATGATTATGAATGGGCACAGGAGAAACCCTCGTGGTTGGGGCAAAGCATTTATGACGAGTTGGCACGCCGTGGCAATTTCGGTATTTATTTAAAGATGGTGGACGACTTGGGGCGTACCGAATTCTTAAGCAAGACCGGTAGTGTGACGGTGTTTGTGGCCGATGACGATACTTATCGCGCTTATTTTAAGGCGCAGGGAGTGGATGAGAATCATATCTCCACCCCGATGAAGAGGTTTTTGGTGAACACTTCCATGTTGGAGAATGCCTACGTGCTTGATTTGTTGACCAACCAACCGTCAGGAGACAATATATTGAAAGGGCAGGTGATGCGCCGTACCAATACGCAATGGTCGGTGTATGATTCTATTCCGGCTGTGTCCGTGGCAGAACTGCCCGAGGCTTCGGTGAGTGCAGATTACTGGGGGGGATTGCGTGGAAGGCATCAGTCCGTGTATAACCTGATTGAAGAGGGGACTGTGCCGATGGTGCATTTTATATGGCGCCAAATGATGTCCAAGGGCATTACTAAAAAAGATTTTTCTTACCTTTTTAATGGAACGGAATTCCAAGAAGAGGATGTATATATAAATAATGTGAAGGTGCGCGAGGGGAATGTGACGTGCCAGAACGGATATATCCATATTATGGAAGGTGTGCCGGAACCTTTGCCTAATATGGCCGGTTATTTGCGCACGAACGGGAATACCTCTTTGTTCAGTAAGTTGATGGATCGTTATTCAGCCCCTTTTGTATCAGTCCTCCTTACCAATTCTTACAAGGATTTGCACGACCTCTATGCTAACCAGAATCTTTATCCGGTATTGGCCGGAGGGGACTCCATATATGGACGGCGTTATTTTTTCTCTTCGGCCGATGGGAATTCACTGACTTCGTACAACGGATCGGAAGTGGACGGTGTGCTGAAATTCGATCCTTCGCGAAACGATTATGCGGAAGGGAATATCTATACTATAAATGGGGTACAAACGAATAATGTCAACTTGGACATGGGTGCCATCTTTGCTCCTACAGATGAGGCGTTGAACTCGTATTGGAATAGTGAAAACGGCTCTTTCTTACGTGAACGTTATCCGAGCGAAGAGCCTTTCGAAAACGTTCCTAACAATGTGTTGGCGGAGTTCTTGAACAACCACATGCAGTATTCGTTCTTGTCTTCTTTGCCCAGCAAATTCAATTTGGTATTGGATGATGCCAAAGACCCTGTCGGACTTGACGAGGCTGATATTATAAAAGGAAGCACGGCTGTGTGTAACAATGGTGCTGTGTATGTGATGAAAAAAGCCTATGCACCGGCATCGTTCCGTTCCGTGTTGGCTCCGACGTTGGTCAATGAGAATATGAAAATCATGAATTGGGCTATTAGAAGTTTGGAGTTCAGACCTTATTTGTTGTCTATGGTGAGTCATTATGATTTCATGATATTGACGGATGAGGCCCTTTCACGTTACATTGACCCCGTGTCGTATAACGGAACGGATCCGCGTTGGTTCAAGTTTTATTATAATGCGGAGAAGAACCAGGTGGAAGCATATTCTTACCGCTATGATAAGAAATTGGGTGGATGGGACGGCTGCACAGAAGATGACATGCGCATATTGGGTAGCACGTTGCAACAAGATAGTGAGGGTAATTCCTATTATCAAATCAATCCTGTGGTCGAAAATCGTCTGACCGATTTGCTGAATTTCTGTATCGTTCCTCGGGATGTGAACGGGGGCAATTATGTGGGCAATGGTTTTGTATATTATCAGACAAAGGATGACGGTCCCATGAAGATTGAAAAAGTGGGCGGGCAAGTGACTGTGGCCGATCAGTTTTCCGGAGCAGAAGTAACAACGCAGGATTTTGTAACGATGGATAATGGGGTGTATTATGTGCTTGACCAAATGGTACAGCCTACATTCCATAGTTTAATGCAGGAGTTGGTGGAACATTCAGAATATTCTGAGTTCTACGAATTGCTTTTGGGAAATGAGGAATGGACTACCAACGAGTCGAACCTATATTCTTTGATTTCTACGAAATCTTTGAATATGAATGAGGACAATGCTGCCATACAGACTTTCAGTTCTTATCATTATACGGTATATGTACCGGACAATACAGCCATGGAAAAAGCTTACAGTCTCGGGTTACCGCGTTGGAAAGACATCAACAATCTGGCCAATGTGTATGCCGGGACGGATGTCAACGTGGATTCTTTGAAACAGGCTTATACCCGACGTGTGATGAACTTTTTGAAGTATCATTTCCAAGACAATGCGGTTTATATCGGTGGGGATGCCCGTAATATGTCTTTCGAAACTGCGGCAACTCATTTGGACGGTGCGGACAAGGGGTTGAGCTATACCTTGCGGGTGAATTCTGACGCCGCGGGTATTATGGTGACAGATAATTCGGAGAAGACCGATGTGGTTCATATAAAACCTGAAAATCCAGAGTTCTATAACCGGATGACGCGTGAATATACATTCTCGGAAAAAACGGAAAATGGTAATATCAACGCTTCTTCATATGTGGTAGTTCATCGCGTGAATGAACCTTTGATATACGATGACGAATGCTTCTGCCTGAAAGATAATGAACGCGTTCCGGAGGATTAACAATACCATGAATCATAAAAAAAGAGGTTATGAATAAAATAAAATATTTGATAGTATTTCTATTCTGCTTATGTCCGCTGTGGGCCGTCGGGCAGAACCAAGTGGCAAGCGGTACCGTGTCGGACGACTTGGGTCCTCTGATGGGAGTGTACGTGGGGGAGATAGATGCAGCCAACCGTATTGTGTCTGCTGCTGTGACCGATATGAACGGGCATTTCACTCTAAAAGTACAAAACCCTAAGAATAAGTTGCGTTTTACTTATATGGGGTACAAGACGGTTTTGCAGGAAATAGGAAAGCGGGCGGTTTTCGATATCATGATGGAGGAAAACAGTAAGGTGATGAAAGAAGTCGTGGTGGAAGCCCGTCCGAAGATTGCCACCGGAGGATTGGAAATACCGGAGCGTGAACAGTCTTTTGCTCAGCAGACGATCAAAATGACAGAATTCGAAGGTTTATCTTTCACTTCTGCCGATGAGGCTTTGCAAGGACGTATTGCCGGGTTGGACATTATCGCTTCATCCGGAAACTTGGGTTCCGGTACGACGATGCGTTTACGCGGTGTGTCAACCATTATGGGAAATGCAGAACCGTTGATTGTTGTGGATGACAATATCTTTGAGACCAATGCTAATGATGATATCGATTATACGAGTATGACGGATGAAAGGTTTGCCGAATTATTGTCTATCAACCCGGAAGACATAGAGAGCATTACGGTGCTGAAAGATGCGGCGGCTACGGCTATTTGGGGCTCACAAGGTTCTAACGGGGTCATCAATATCGTAACCAAGCGTGGCAGGCGTGGCAAACCCCAATTTACTTATTCTTTGAGATTGAAGGGTACTTATCAGCCTGAGGGTTACAAATTATTGAACGGAGATGAGTATACCATGCTGATGAAAGAGGAGCTATTCAATGTGAACCAAAACCCCGAAAGTCAGCCGGAATTGAATTATGACCCAACCTTCTCTGAATACGAACAATTCAATAACAATACTGACTGGAGGGATGCTGTGAAGCAGTTCGGGCTGTTCCAAACGCATTATGTTTCTTTGTCGGGAGGTGGAGAGAAAGCAAATTATCGTATTTCAGCCGGTTATGACCATCAGATAGGTTCTATTATCGCTCAGAAACTGGATCGTTTTACTACCCGTATGGCATTGGATTATTTTGTAAACGACCGTATCAAGATTTCGAGCGACTTTGCATTGACTTATACGGATAACCACATGAATAGTGATGATTTGTTGAAGGTAGCTTATACGAAGATGCCCAATCTGGCTATTTATGACGAGGATGCGTACGGTAATTCTTTGGGTACGTATTACATGCAACCGAGGTTTGCGGAACGGTACCAAGGGGACAAGGATGAACTTTCGTCACAACGCGGTAAAGTGAATCCGGTGGCTTCGGCATATTTGGCAAAGAAGGAGGAACGTAGTTATAACATCCAACCCCAATTCGATTTCCAATACCGTTTGTTAGGACTTGACGAGACTTCTCACCAATTGACTTATAAGGGGACTGTGGTATTGAGCATTTATAACAAATACAATGATTCTTACTATCCTTGGGAGTTGAAGAATGTGGATTTCAAGGAGAATGAGAAAGGGATAAATTCCGCTTCTTCGGCTTTTGAAAAGAGTTTCGGTTTTAATACACGTCATCAGTTGACATATATCCCTTATATCATGAACCAAGACCACTCGGTACGCTTGTTCTTTAAAGGGGAAATGGTTTCCGGTACGTCTAGTTCCCAGTTCTTAAGTTCATACTTGTTGCCCAGTGGAACCATCACTTCAGGAACTGCCGGTGGCTTTTTGAATGAGACGAAAACAGGAGCCGGTCATTGGCGGAAGGCCGATTGGGTCCTTCAGGGGCATTATGCCTACCAGTCCAAATATTCCTTGGATTTGGCCTTGCGCGGAGAAGGAAACACTCGTTTTGGCCAAAAGTATCGTTGGGGGTATTTTTATTCCGCATCCGGTCGTTGGAATATTTCGGATGAAAAATGGATGGAACCGACCAAAAAATGGTTGAGCATGTTTGCGGTCCGTTTCGGATGGGGTGTGACGGGTACGCAACCTCCTAAGGAGGATACCCATTTCAGTGTGTATGGTGTAGATGGGGGGTATATTAATTCCATCGGGATGCGGCCGAACAATATCCGCTTGACGGATTTGCGTTGGGAAAAACAGACTGCGTGGAACCTAGGGTGGAACATCGGTTTGTTTGATGATTTGGTAACGGCGGATATCAATTTGTATTCCCAGAAGAAAACAGACTTGATGACCGAACATGCTTCTATTCCCACAACGACCGGTTTTTCAGAGTTGATTGTGGAGAATGGCGGAGACATGTTGAATAAAGGTTATGAAATCAATTTGAACCTGAACCGTGTAAAATTGACGGGGGATTTGGCGGCTACTTTCAATTTTACATTCGCTAATAACCGGAATACTATTACGGCCATGACACCTACGCGTCTGAATGCCATTAATGGAACAGGGGTCAAGTTACCTAAAAACGGGGAGTATATGTCCCGTGTGCAGATAGACAACCCGTTTGGTGCGATTTACGGCTTGCGTTATAAAGGTGTGTACGCTTACAGTTACGACCAGTTTGACAAGGCACAGGCGTCCGGCGCGACTTGCCCGGTGGCGCGAGATGAAGCCGGAGGCATCATTTATGGTGCTAATGGAGACCCGATGCCCATGTATTATGATTATAACGGTACGAAATATGCTTTTACCGGTGGTGACGCTATTTATGAAGACGTGAATCACGACGGGAGTATTGATCAATATGATGTGGTCTATTTAGGCAGTTCATTGCCCAAATTGACCGGTGGTTTTGGGTTTAGGTTGTTCTATAAAGGATGGAGTTTGAATGCACAGTTCAACTACCGTTATGGTAACAAGATTGCAAATGTGGCGCGGATGATGGCAGAAAACATGCATGGTGCAGACAATCAGAGTACGGCGGTGAACTATCGTTGGCGTAAGGAAGGTGACGGTGCAAATGGAGGGCATGTGTTGCCTCGGGCTTTGTATGGTCAGGGGTATAACTGGATGGGCAGTGACCGTTTTGTGGAAGACGGTTCATTCTTGCGCCTGAACTATTTGCAACTTTCTTATGGGTTTGACTCCAAGCTTGTCAAGCGCATCGGGCTTTCTCGTCTGAACCTTTACGTGAGCGGAGAGAATCTGTTCTGCCTAACGAAATACTCAGGCGTGGATCCCGAAGTAAATTATGGTAGTATGGGAGTGACTAAAGATGAGGCGATTACCCCTCGCGCAAAGTCTTTCACATTCGGGTTGACAGCAACGTTCTAATGACATGAATAAACAGAAGGAAATATGAAAAAGATATTGAAAACCGGAACATTGGCCATGGCCGTTTCTCTCGCCGCTTTTACGACTTCCTGTGGCGACTTCTTGGATATCACGCCCCTGAATGCTGTGGTGGTGGAAAACTATTGGGAGAAGAAAAGCGAGGTGGAGAGTGTGATAACTTCTTGCTATTTTCACATGCAGGACAAGGGCTTCTCACAACGTGTGATAGCCTGGGGGGAGTTACGGGGCGACAATTTGACTGAAACTTCCACAATGGCCGCAAAAGAAAAGGAGCTTTATGATTTTTATACGAATAATATCGTTCCGGACAACAGTTGGACTTCGTGGGCGGATTTCTATAATGTAATCAATTTATGCAATACCATCTTGCATTATGCACCTGGGGCCCAAGCCAAGGATGGAAATTATTCAGTAGACGAATTACGTACGCATGAAGCCGAAGCTAAGTCGATTCGCGCCTTGTGTTATTTCTATTTAATCCGCACCTTTAAAAAAGTGCCGTTGGTGCTTCAGGCGACTATCGGCGATGATGTGGATTTCAAAGTACGTGCATCCTCCGAGCAGGATGTGTTGGAACAGATTATTGCAGATTTGGAATGGTCAGAAGATTATATATGGAATAAAAAGTTTTTTGATGATGAACGCGAAAGGAAAGGACGTTTCAATAAGTTATCCGTGAAAGCCCTTTTGGCAGATATTTACTTGTGGAAAGGGGATTATGCCAAGTGCGCGCAATATTGCAAGGAAATCATGGATGAGAAAATGGCAGAGTACAATGTCATCAAAACAGCAGAATTGGAGGGAAATTTTATATCTTCTTCTACGGAAGGCTCTCTGGCCTTGTACAATGGCTATCCGCTTTTGGATGAATCTTATTCATCGCATTATCCTTATACCATGTTGTATGAGCGGGGTAATTCATTTGAAAGTATTTTTGAGCTTCAATACGATTATGATAACCGTAAGGATGGCAATGAAGGTATTTCTTATTTCTACGGAAATCATAAAGACCTTTCAGGCAGGGTCAATGCAGCGGCTTATTTGACCAATCAGACGGCTGATGCCTTGTTTGCAGACGCATCTGATTTACGGTTGGAAGAGAATACCGGATATAAGGGGGAACCCTCGAACAGTTATCCTGTCTATAAGTTTCGTTTCTTGTATTTTGGAAATGATGAAAGAGTGCTTCGCTCCACGGCAGAGAATTGGATTGTTTACCGTTTGACGGATGTGATGTTGATGCGTGCTGAGGCTTTGGCTTATATGGGAGGGGATGAAAACAAGCAGGAAGCTTTTGAGATTGTGAAATCTGTGAACATGCGGTCGTGCAAAGGGCGTAGCTTGTTGGTGTATGATGCCGATAAGATCAAGAACATCGTTTTGGATGAACGGCAGCGTGAATTGATGTTCGAGGGGAAGCGTTGGTATGACTTGATGCGGATGGTACGTCACTCCGATAATCCGGTGAATGCGATGTCCACCTTGCGTAGTACGTATTTGCAACGTAAATATGGAACGGGAGGACGTGATGCCGTGGCTCGGATGGGGTCATTGGACAATTTGTATCTGCCTTTTTATCAGAAAGAGTTAGATGTGAATCCGTTGTTGGTACCGGACCAGAATCAGGCTTACATCATTTATTAATCAAGAGTAAATAGAAGTAATATGAAACGTAACATATATAATAAGGTAATAGGATGTGTGGTTTTGGCAACCATGCTGTCCGGCTGTTATGACGACGGTGTGGAAGGTGACAGTTATTATGTGTTCCAAGGTCAGACGGTTGGTGATTATTTGGATGCGGACGGGAAATATGGTGAGTTTTCCACTATTTTGGAACGTGCCGGCATGAAAGGTTTGATGTATGCTTATGGGGATTACACTTGCTTTGCACCGACCAACGAGGCCATAGACCGTTATGTGGATAGTAATTATCCGGGCTGCACGTTGGAGACCCTGCCGGATTCTGCAGTGGTGGCCTTGGCCAAAAGCCATTTGATAGGCGTTCGCTACTTGACCTCTGATTTTTCAACAGGTTATCTTCAGAAGCCTAATATGTACGACCGTAAGGTGCAAGTGACCATTGAGAAGGAGTTCGATGCTGCAATAAACGATAGTATGACGGTATTTGTCCTGAATGATTATTCACGGATTATCCAAGCTAACGATACGGTGAGTAATGGGGTTGTCCATACCATAGACCGTGTGTTGGAGCAGTCCAGTTATGTATTGCCTGATTACATGCAGTCCAAATGTGAGACGTTGGGCTTTACCCTGTTTATGGAGGCATTGAAACAGACTCATTTGACGGATTCCATTTTAAGGGAAAAAGATGAAAGTCCGGGGATGTTGTCCCGGTTGGCCCAATATGCTTCGAACTCAGAGTACACCACGGAGGGGAATAAAGTTCCTCCGGCCCGCAAGTTCGGTTATACGGTATTGGTGGAGAAGGATAATTTATATAAAACTGTATATGATCCGCAAAATATGGGTAAGCCTGTCTATACGGGAGATCTTCAGGCGGATTTGGTATCCTTGTTCAATTATGCAAAGGACATATACGACAAGGTATATCCGGACGACAAGGGGGTATATGATGATGACTATACGCATCCCAAGAATCCTTTAAACCGTTTTATTGCTTATCACATCTTGGACCGTAATGCAAGCTATGGGGATTTGGTATGTTCCACTCCGGATTGGTCTGTGCAGGAAGGTGGGGATTTTGTGGAGTACTACGAAACCATGGCCGGTAATTTGTTGCGTGCGCAAAAAGTTTCTCTTTTGGGAGACGGGATATATTTGAATCGCTGTGACGATGTGAATAGGGCTGACAACAGGATGGATGGTGTGGAAGTCCTTCCTTCCGGAGGTTCTTCAACTGTAAATGGCAATTTCCAATTTCTGGGCAGCATCCTTTCTTATAATGAAAATGTCGTGAAAATGCTTCGTAGTGAACGAATCCGTATTGATACGGGCATCTTGTTTCCTGAATTGGTGAACAATGACATCCGTCTGGATCCGGACGGAGATATGTTGTGGTGGCATTTCCCGGAAGGGTATTTCGATGATGTGCGTTATGACAGCCAATGCGATTGCAAATATAACCGTTGGCCTCAGGCTCAGGGAACCGGAACGGGAGCACACTATGATTTGGCGGCATTCCGTACGGATAATATGAATTTTGCGGGGGAATATGATGTGACCCTCCGTTTGCCGGCCGTTCCTGCAGGACAGTATGAAATACGCATAGGATATGTATGTAACATCTTCATGGGGATAGCACAAATCTATTTTGGGCAGAACCTGAGTCACATGCAACCCACTGGAATTCCTTTGAACTTGGGTCTTATAGGAAGTTCTGCCAAAGTGAGCATGATAACTGACAATGCTTTATTTGATGACATTCATAATGATATGTCGAATAATGTAACGGGCTTGACAACGATTACAGAAAATGATAAGGCTATGCGTAACTTGGGGTACATGAAGGGGCCTGCTTGCGTGTATCGGGTTGACAATGACCGGGTGTCATTGCGTGCAAAATTGGTCAATGATTGGTGGTATTTGCGGCATGTCGTGACTACCCAGACCTTGGAAGAGAAGCCCTTTTATTTGCGTTTCCGTAAGGTTGATGAGCGCACGGAACCTATGTTGAATATCGATTTTATCGAAATTGTACCGAAAAGTGTGTATAATGGTGCCATACCAGAAGATAGAAATTAAATTAAAAGCAGAAGATTATGAAAGGTTCTAAAAGATATGCCAAGGCAACTATTTGTTGCATGGCTGTATTGGTTTCCGGATTGGTCTTGTCTTGTTCGGACGATTGGGATGCACATTATGATGGTGTACCCCGTCCTACAAGGACTTTGTGGCAGGAAATTACTGCCCGTCCGGAGTTGTCGGATTTTGCAAAATTGCTTAAAGGATACGGTTACGACAAGTTCTTGGATTCGGGCCAACGCTATACGGTTTGGGCACCATCCGGCAGCATAGACACGACATTGGTGACCGGTGAGGACATGACTCCGGACGAAGTGATGGAGCAAGTGGTTAAAAACCATATCGCCCGTGGGGTTATTGCGGCATCCTCCGTTGTGAACGATACCATAAAGGTGTTGAACGGGAAGCTCATGCCTTTTGTGTCAGAAGGAGGCGTGCCTCATTTCAATGGCTCGCCGGCCAAATCTTTTAATATTGAATGCAGTAATGGAGATTTGCATATATTAGATTGCCAGGCGGTTTACAATAACAATGTTTGGTCTTATTTGAGACAGGATGCTGATTTTTCTAATATTACCGATTATTTGTATAGCTTTAATAAATTGGAGTTTGTGCCTGAATTGAGTACACCGGGCGGTGTGGTGAATGGGGAACAGGTGTATACGGATTCCGTGTTTGTCTTGACAAATGAATTGTGGGGGCAGATTGGCTACTTGAATGACGAGCAGCGGGATTATACGATGTTGGTTCCCGTGAATGATTGTTGGGACCGGTTGGTGGATAAGTTTAAGGGCTTTTATCATTATTCGGAAGACGAAGAACCGGAATTGGCAGACAAGTATGCGTGTCGCAGCATATTGGATGCTTTGGTATTTGAAACCCGTAGTCAGTCTTCGACATCCGATTATTGGGAAAGTACGTCCGGAAAATTGTTCTATCGTCCACAAGATGCCGGGGGCTTGTTTGAAGGGACCGAAGCCATTGGTTGTAGCAATGGACAAATATTGAAAGCGGCCGATGTGAATTTAAGCCCCTATCAGGTCTTAAACAGCGACATTGTCGTTGAAGCCGAGAATATCGGTGAGTATCTGCTTACGGCTAATTATTACGATGAAAATAAGGATCGTCCGGTGTTTGTTGCCGCTGCAAATACCGGTGTGTCATCAAGCTACTACATGAAGTTTACTTCTACGAACATGTTGCGGGGTGCCACCGTCACTTATGCAATCCCGAACGTGCTGTCTTGCGCTTATGACATAGGGATTGTATTTGTTCCGATGAATCTGACGCGTAACGGTTGGTCTTCTTCCATTGATACGAAAAAAGGACGTGTTGATGTAGAATTGAATGATAAATACACGAAGGAAAAGTTGGAAGTGGAAGGGATTGAAATACCAGGCGACAAGGTTGATACGATATGGGTGGCACGAGGGCATCAGTTTGCTTATTGTGATTATTTCCCCGATCGTGTTTCTATGGAAGATGCCAAAATCTCTTTGAAAATCGTCAGCACGCCTAAACGTAGTGAGTCGGATTATACACGTGATTTATATATTGATTGCATATTGTTGAAACCCTCAATTGATGGAGATTTAAGTGATGAAGAATAAGAATCTATATAGTATATGTTTTTGTATGGCCTTGGCAGGCAGCCTGCAAACGACCTATGGACAGGTGGATGCGGAAGGGGTGGCAGATTCCACGTTATCGGCCGCAGGAGGAGAAACTGATTCGCTTCAGATTGTAGTGCAGAGGGAAATGAATAAGATACCCACGGTGGTTTATAAGGGGGCATTGGTCGATGCAGCCACGGGCGGGCCGGTACAGGGCGGCATCATACAAGTGGCCGGAGACGACCGGTTCAGTTCCATTTCCGACGAACAGGGTGCCTTTGAAATAAAAGTGCCGTTGTATGCCAATCAATTGTTGGTGCGTACTCCTACTTATGCTTTGGCCAGGGTACATTTGGCCGGAAAAGGAAAAGAATTGGTAGTGAGGATGTATTCGGAACATTTTTCCAATGGTTATGCCAATGAAGTGAGGGTGACGAATAAGAGCAGTGTCGGGGATTTTTCTGCAAATTCGTCTTTGACCGTTGAAGATGAAATGGCAAAAAAACTTGGTGCTGATTTGCGTGTGTTGCTTCGTTCGGGTAATCCCGCCCAAGGGGCGAACATGTTTATTGGAGGATATAATTCGTTGAATGGAGGCGGGCAACCTCTGTTTGTGGTGGACGGTGTGATTCTTGATACTCAAAACGGACGTTCGTTAATGCATGAAGGTTATGTCAATAACGTGCTTTCGGCTATCAGTGTCAATGACATTGAGAAAGTGACAGTGTTGAAAAACGCCACTGCATTATATGGGGCGAAAGGTGCCAATGGGGTTGTGGTGATAGAGACAAAACGTGCAAAGAGTATGGCTACACGGATTGATGTAGACATCTATGGGGCGGTTGAATTGTTGCCGAAATTGCCTTCGATGATGAATGCCGGGCAATATCGTTTGTATGCAACGGATGTAATGGGGAACGTGACCGAAACTCCGGATTTCTTGGACGATTTTACAACGGACAAGCAAAAGTATGCCATGTACCATAACGATACGGACTGGAAGGATTATGTTTATCATGAGGCTTTCACGCAGAATTACGGTGTAAACGTGCAGGGTGGTGACGATGTGGCTAATTACAATCTCTCCATAGGCTATGCAAATGCGCAAAGCACATTGAAGTATAATGATTTCGCAAGGTTGAACATGCGTTTCAATACAGATGTGAAGTTTATGAAGAATCTGGATTGCAGTTTGGATGTAGCTTATTCCAATACGACCCGGAATTTACGGGATGACGGAATGGGCAGTGGGCAGGCATTGTCTCCGGGAATGTTGGGCCTGATTAAATCCCCCGTATTGGCTGCATACAATCCTGACCAATATGGCCGGTTTACGGCATCCATGGCAGACTACGATTGTTTTAACTTGTCCAATCCCTTGTCCATATTGGAGAATGGCGACGCGAGTAATAAAAACCGGTTGGAGTATACTTTGTTTTCATTGAGTGCCATGCCGAAATGGAAAATCAATCGAAACCTGACACTGTCTGAAAAGGTAAGTTACGTGTTGAACAATGTCACGGAACGTTCGTTTATTCCGGATGAGGGGGTACCGACTTTTACAGAGAGCGGTGACGATATGACAGCCAACAGGTCAAGGGCTTATTCCAGTAAGCAATTGTCCGTGGCGAGCGATACCAGGATTGATTGGTCATACCGTTATGGCGGACATGTGATTCATCTTTTTGGCGGTTTTCGTTATTTAAGCGATTCATTTAATTCGGATGCTATTCGTGCAGACAACAGTGCGGGAGATAAGTTGCCGAACATCACCAATGAAATGAAGAACCGTAAGGTGGACGGCATTATTGAGGAATGGAAATCCACGGCTGTGTATGTGAATGCGGATTGGAATTATGCAGATAAGTATTTTTTGCAGGGAACGTTGACGGCGGAGACATCTACGCGTTTCGGCAGGAATGCCACAGGGGGAGTGAAACTGGGCGATTATGTCTGGGGGATATTCCCGTCCTTGCAGGCGGCTTGGGTGGTTTCCGCCGAACCTTTCTTCCAGAACGTGAAGGGTATTGACTATTTGAAACTGAATGTCGGCATCGACCAGTCGGGCAATGACAATATTGATTGCTTTGCCTCCCGCTCTTACTTTGCTCCAAGTGCATTTTTGAATCATACGTCGGGTTTGTCCTTGGCCAATATCGGCAATGATAAACTGAAATGGGAGACGGTCACGCGGATTTCAGTTGGTTTGGACATGTCCGTTTGGAATGACCGCTTGTCGCTTGGATTCAATTATTATAAGTCTTATGTGAACAACATGTTAGCTTACAAGACATTGGGAGGGGTGAGCGGATTGCGCAATTATTGGAGTAATGAGGGTAAGATGGAAAACCAGGGGTTTGATGTTGCGGCTGTGGCCAAAGTCATGGCATTAAAGGATTTCTCATGGGAAATTTCTGCAAGTGTCGGCCATTACAAGAATGAGGTGACTGCATTGCCGGATAACGATAAGACGGTTTATACTTCTGTTTATGGCGGTGAGGTCATGACTAAGGTAGGAAACCCGGTCGGTTTGTTCTATGGTTACAAGACGCAAGGTGTGTTTGCGACCTCGGAAGAAGCTGCTGAAACGGATTTACGTAATGGAAGCAAAAATGGAAGTGCTTTCCGTGCCGGTGATGTGCATTTCTCCGATTTGGTAGCTGATGGGGTGATTGATAATAAGGACAAAGATGTAATCGGCAACCCCAATCCGGATGTTTTCGGTAATTTCGGGACTAGCCTGCATTACAAAAATTGGACATTGGATGCCTTTTTCAGTTATTCATTGGGGAATGACATTTACAATTATCAACGTGCCGTATTGGAAAGCGGAAATTCTTATTATAATCAGACCACAGCTATGTTGAATCGTTGGACTTCAGAGGGGCAGCTGACTTCAATCCCCCGTGTGGAATACGGTGATAGGATGGGAAACGCACGTTTTTCTGATCGTTGGATTGAGGATGGCTCTTACTTGAAACTCAAGACTTTAAGTTTGAGTTATCGTTTCCCTTTCAACTTGACGTTTCTACAAGGGATTACAGTTTGGGGAGCTGCAAATAATCTATTTACGTGTACAAAATATTTGGGTAGCGATCCAGAACTTTCCATTTCAGGCAATCCGATTTATCAGGGGATTGACCGTGGTTTGTTAGGGCACGGGCGCAGTTTCGTTTTAGGTGTTAAAATAAATCTTTAACAAGGATATGAAGATGTTAAAAAACATATTAAAGTTGACCGCCATTTGGATGGCGGCTACGGTATCTTTCACGGCTTGTGAAGTGGATACTACTACGGTGATGTTTGAAGAAGACCATGACTTTTCTCAACCGGGCGATACCGTGTTCTCTATGTTGGGTATATTGGACAAGGTTCAAGACGTGGTCGAAAAAGGAGTGCTTTTAGGGGAATTGAGAGGAGATTTGGTAAAGCCTGATCCTTTTGTCGGTACAAGTAGTGCTTGGGTGGATTTGACTCGTTTTGAGAATTTGGAAAATGCGACTTTCAACCGTTATCGGGATTACTATGCCATTGTGAATAATTGCAATTTCTATTTGGAACGTGCGGATGCCGAGATGGAGCGTCGCGGGCAGAAAGTGTTCCTGAAGGAATATGCAGCCGTGAGTGCCTACCGGGCGTGGGCTTACTTGCAATTGGCCTTGCTTTATGGCGAAGTCCCGTTCTATACTCAGCCTTTGCTGTCTTATTCTGAAATAGAGCAAGTGATGAATGATCCTTCCAAGCGGAAGGGATTGGGTGAGATTTGTTCTTATTTCATTGATGATTTGCTTCCTTACGTTGATGTGCCGTTTCCCAATTATGGGAACTTCACTTATGATCAGAGTAGTTCAGTAAATAGTAGTGATTTTTTTCTTCCAATTCGTTTACTGAGAGGTGACCTTTATTTATGGCGTGGTTCATTGGATGGTAATAAATCTGATTTTGCTAAGGCTGCACAAGAATATCGTGATTATTTATTGTCTGAAAAACGATTTGTAAGTCCTGATGTAAAGGTGGCTTATCGGACTGTGGATATGGATGGTGCCCAAATTGTGGATCGTTGGAGTTCCGTTTTTCTCGGAAACAATTATAATGAAAGTATTAGCCTCGTTCCATTTGCAGGCAATTCTCAATATGGAAAATTGGGAAGTTTGCGGCAATCGTTTAGGTCTTTCATGGGGTCTGATGCTCTTCAGAAATTAGTGGATGAGTCTTATTATTGTTACGTGATGTATACAGAAGAATCAGAATCGGGTGAAAGTGAGTATATGTCTCGTTTTACGGGTTTGGCAAAGGATACCTTATATTACGGGACAAAGGAAAATCCTCAGTATTATTCATATATCACAGTACCGGGCACACCGCAATATTTCATGGGCGATTTGCGTTTCAACCGGGATTATCAGGAGGGATACGGGTTGAGCATCAATAAGTATTCCTCTTCTTGGCCGCATGTGACCACCTATCGTACGGGAGCGGTATACCTTCGTCTGGCCGAGGCCATCAACCGTGCGGGTTATCCGTTGACGGCTTTCCATGCGTTGAAGTATGGTTTGAGCCGTGGCAATTTGATACAATATGATGCCAATGGGGAATATCGCCGTCTGATGCAGTCCGGTTATACGTTTTACGACATGTATGACAACAAGGATAATATTGGTTTGCATGCACGCGGTTGTGGTAACGCGGAGATGGACACGTTGCATTACTCGTTACCCACCATGGCTTCGCTTCAGGACAGCATTCAGAAAGTGGAGGATATGATTTGCGACGAAATGGCTTTGGAGACGGCCTACGAAGGCAACCGTTTCTATGACTTGATGCGCTTTGCGTTCCGTCGCGGAGAAGATTTTCTGGCTTCCCGTGTGGCACGGCGTAATAATCCGGATATGCCGGACCAGACGCTCTACAACAAATTGAAAGACCGCAAAAACTGGTATTTGCCGATGGTGGAGAATTGAGAATGGTATATTGAGGAATGGCAGGCATGGAACGCAGGCATAGGCTCTTTTCCATGCCTGTTTTTTCTGCAAAAAATATGAAATGGGAAAAAATGACATACGTTTTGTCGAAAATTGCCCTATCCTCTTTGGGTAAGGTGGCTTAATTTTGCGATTAGAAAACTAAAGAACCCAATATCATGGAAATATTCACGGAAAGTCAATTCTCAGCATGTTATATACATTACCGGAGGCGGGTGAGAGGTTATATCTTGTCTCGGGTTTCCGACCGTGAAGAGGCGGAGGATCTGACTCAGGACGTATTTGAAAATATATGGAGATGCAGGGAAGGGGTACGCAAGGAAACGCTTCACAATTTAGTCTATACGGTTATGCGGAACACCGTGATAGACTATCTGCGCCGCCGTTATATGAAAAAAGACAAGATGGACATATACACCTGCTGTGAGGAGGAGGGCCGCAGTACGGTAGAAGAAGATTATTATTACAAGGAGCTTCGCGTGGCGCATAGGAAGATGGTGAAACAGTTGTCCGAGAAACGCCGTCAGGCATATATTTTGTATTTTTACAGGGGTATGTCGTATGCTTCCATTGCCGACAGGCTCAGTGTGTCCGAACGTTCTGTGGGCAGTCATTTGCAAAGGGCGTTCAGGGCGGTGCGTCTGGGGGTGGACGGGATATACCGGTATAAGGCGGGGTGAATGGAACCGGAAGTCCCATTCTTGACAATATGTGCACTCTTTCCGCTTTCCGGCATGCAAATGGAAAGGGAAAAGGCTTTCTTCCCATTGGCCGGAGTTGTGTCAAAAGCCTGAAACAGGTATGGAAGAGGCTTTTTAGGAATACTTTTTTAAGGTTTCAAGGCATTTTTTTATGTTTATTCACCAAAGACATGAATCGTTTGGAGCAGAATGAAAAATCGTTCGGCTGAGAAAACATTTTTTTTCTCCTCGTGACGGTCGGAAGTCATGCGCTTATCGGTGGAACAAGTGCCTTAAAACCGTGGCTCAACCTGCTGCGGATGCCATTATTTTCTCTATTTGGAAAGGAAAAGCCTGTGGGTTCGGAGTGTCTTTTGGTAAGCTGGAACGCCTTACTGGTTACGCCATTCTTTGGGGGCTGCGCAGAACGCGCCTTATGGTTTTCATTATGATAACGGAATACATTTCCGGCTTTCATCTTGCCTTTTCCCGACGGTGCGAGAATCGCGTATTTACGGCGGACATCCAAGTGGGGGACGAATAAACGAGTCACGCACCATCGGAATTGACTTTTTGCCATTTTGTAATTGGAGGTTTTTACAGACGTAGGATTTGCTCTTTGCTTAAGAAATCCAGAAACTTCCGGTAGGCCGTGCAATTCCGGAGCAGCGTTTCGTTTCCGGTCATGAAAAATTGCTTGCGTGCCCGGGTGAGGGCCACGTTGAGCTTGCGGTCTATTTCCCGACCGTCTGTCATGACCGGTTCGGACAAGATGGAGAGCTGGTACGGACGGCTGACGGTGGTGCTGAATATGATGATGTCGCGTTGGCTGCCCTGATAACGTTCCACCGTGTCGATGGTGATGTCGGCCGTGTCGGGAATGTGCCGTTCAGCCAAGGCTTTGCGTATCATGGCGATTTGTGCGCGGAAGGGGACGATGATTCCGATTTGCTTACAGGGACTGAAGGGTATGCCCGAGCGGCTGTACAGTTGGCAAAGGGTATGTATCAGACGTGCCACAGTCTCGGCTTCCCGCTTGTTGCTTTTGGATGAATCGCCCACGTTCGGCAGACCTTGGGCAAGCTTGGTCTGCTCTTGCTTACTCTCGATTTTCGTGTAATATTCTGCTTCGTCGGCTTGTACGGAAATAAATGCCATACGTGTACCGGCCACGAAGGCGGTCCATCGGTCATCGTCCGGACGGGTGCCGAATGCCAGTGGTTCCTGTTGATGGGGGAGGGGAACGGCATCCAGTCCGCCGTTATAATAATTACGGTTGACAAATTCGCAGATGGACGGATGCATGCGTCCTTGGCGATGAAGCATTTCCACGATGTTTTTCGTGCCTTGCAGGCTGCTCAGCCGGTGCAGGCGTTCAAACAGGGAGTTACGGCAGTCGGTCAGCCCGATGGCTTGCAGGCTATCCTCGGTCACCCGTGACATTTCCCGGGGTTGGCTCACGACGGCGGGCAGTTGCTTGTGGTCGCCGATGAGGATGAACTTCCCGATGGCCAGACGGTTCAGGTTATAGTCTCCCCGGTTCACCGCAGTAGTGGCGCATAGCAGGGGGAGCAGTTGGGGCTCGAGCACTTGTGAGGCTTCGTCGATGATAGCCACGTCGATGACTTTCAGGCTGAATAGCTCTGTCTGGCTGCATAGGCTGCTGATGGTGCCGGCAAACACCCTGACGGGCGCCAACTTCTCGTAGATTTCTTTTCGGGAGGTGGCATCCCCGATGACGTGCTTCATGAGCCGTGGCCGGAAGTCCGGGGCGCAGTTCAGTTCCTGACCGATGCGGATATATTCCGGAGCAGGGTTGATGGCAGACAGCGTATGGCAGATTTCATCCACAGCCCGGTTGGTATAAGCCATGAGCAGGAGGGTCTTTTGCGGAGAATCCGACAAGAACTCTTCCACCATGGATTTCAAGGCTACCGACGTCTTTCCTGTCCCCGGCGGTCCGACAAGCAGGAAGTAATCCCGGGCCTGTTTGGCTTTCAGGACGATACGGTCTATTTCTTCATTCAGGTAATGCCGGTGGAGCCTTACGGACGGATCGGTGGCCGGTGGCCGTATGCCCAACAGCAGCTCTTTCCGTTCCCGTGGGGCGGTGAGCAGGCTGAACAGTCCCGAGTAGGCTTGGTTGAATGTGGCGTCCATGTAACCCGGCTCTATGGCATAAAGGCTGTCGGGGTGGAATACTCCGGCATTCCGCTGCTTGTAAGATAGTTTCAGCAGCATGTGTTCAGGATGGATTTCCTCTATGGTACAACGGAAGAACTGTTTGTTCGTCACGTTGTCCCCTTCGTGGTTCCGTTCGTAGAGCATTACCATGTCGCCCTGCCGGAAGTTCGGGAGGAAGTCTTCGCCGTATTCCGGAAGTTTCAAATCCAGCCGCACGATGGCACCTTCCTCGTCGGGGACGGGATGCAGTTTCAGTCCGGTCAGGATGTTTCCGTTCTGTTGTTTGGTCAGTGTGTCGCAGCACCATGTTTCGGAGAACCCGCCCGGCGAGTCCGCCCGGTCGTCCCCGACTTTGGCGCGGAATTGTTCGCGGGCGGTAAACGTCAGGAAGCGATGGAAATAATCGGCTTCCGCGCCCCTCATGCCATGAAGTGGTGTCAGTATTTCCATCATGCGGGGGCGCAGGTAACGAGTGTAGAGCCGATCGCCCCGTCCGTTCACGTTGAGCCGTTCTTCCGTCAGCTCGTCTATCAACGCACGGGATTCCCCCCTTCTCAGGCGGTGCTCTATGTGCAGGATGGCATTCCGCAGGGCCATGGCGCGGCGGATATGGCTGCGCGGCACGTCGACGGCATAAAGCCCGGGATAGCGTGAATAGAAGAGGTAAGACTGTACCTGTTCATGCCTGCGGTCCAGGTTATAATACAGGATTTCTTTGTACAGGGCCATTTGCAGGCGGTGTTCGTCCTTCGGGCTACGGTAGGGATATTCGTCCGCTTTTCCGCTTTTCAGTTCCACTAACTTGTCGGCGTTTCGGGTGAGCAGGTCCATACGTCCTTGCAACCCGAGGGCTTCGCAAAGGAAAGACGGCTCCAGTTCCACTTCCGTTTTCCGGATGTCGATGCCTGCGGCACTGAAACTGTTGCGTACGGTTTGCCGGATGTGGTGGAATTGCATTTCGCAGCGGTTGAAGAAATCGCGGTCGATGTCCGGCAAGGTGGACCAGGCAAGAGGGGAGATCCGGAAGGAATTCTGCATGGAACGCAGGTAGAGTTCCGCTTCTGCCGTCCCGTCTGCATTTTGGGTAAATCGCTCACGCCCGGCAGACTCCGGGCAAGCCCGGTCTGCTCTCTTTAAATCGCGATTTTGGATAAATCGCTCACGTTCGGCAGAGCCAAGCCTGAAAACTTCGTTTTCGCTTGTTTCTTCTCTCTCTAAATCGCGATTTTCATTCACGCAGTCGTCCAGAAACTGGTTGGCCGCATTTCCCAACTGTATGGCCGCAGAGCGTGCCGGAGGAGCGAATTTGTTCAACAAGTGGGTGTAAGCCGAATACCCGTACGGTCTGATGCAGGCGCACAAGGCTGTGATGTCAATCAGGAAATCCGGGTCGAGAACCAACATCTCGGGTTTTAGGACATAAGGATATGCGCCTTCCGCCTTTATGGCTTTGACCGATAAGAGATTGAGCTGCGCCCCTTCGTACAGTTGTTCTTTCAAGTCGGCGAACGTGCGGTCGGTTTCGTCGGCATATTCCACTTTCAACAGTTGTTCCGTGGGATGCGTGTGGTCTTTTCCATAAATGAAATGCTCGTCCCACCGGTGCACCGTTATCCGGATACGTTTGGCCTGCGGTACTTTTTCGGCAGGTGCGGGAGCGGGTCGCCAATGGCGGGGCAGGCGTTTTTGCACGTCTTCCGGAACATGGGTTTGGTAAAAAGCGGCCAATCCTTCGCAGACCGCTTTTAAGTCGTAGGCTTCATCCTCTCCGTCGGGCAGGAAAAGCCCTTTTTGTATTCGTCCGGCCCGCGCACGGAACACTTCCAACGGGTGGGACGGATGGCCGGTTTGTTTGCAGAGCCAATATAGGCGTGCGGCTGTGTGGGTGAAATCCACCGGACTGTGGCGGGTCCGGTCTTTCAGCGCACGGAGCAACAGCGCGTCGAGGGCATGGTAACGTGCGGTACAGTCCATGTCCGGCTGCATGATGTTTCTGATTTCATCGAATATGTCCTGAATCTCTTCCGTCATGGGTTATGGCGTATTCTGTTTGGACTTGGCTTCCACTTCTTCGGCACTCAGTACTTTGCTTTTGAATCCTCCGCGCGAATTCTTGCGTGACGGGGCAGGCGCGGCACCGGTCGTGCCACCATGGACGGCAGCACGGTAACGTAGCCAACGTTCACGGATGGAAGTCACGTAGCCGTAGGTCTCTTCTCCGCGCAGATAGCCGTAACGCACTACGGGGTCGTTGTAATATTGCGGTTGGCTCAGGCGGAGGATGAAAGGAGCCACATCGTTCCACAACTGCGGGTTTTTGCCGTGTTTACGTGCCAAGGCCATGGCGTCGCGAACGTGTCCCGTTCCTCCATTATAGGCCGCCAGGATAAAGTTTATACGTTCCGACCTGCCGGGGATATCGCTGAATTTACGTTCGAGTTCACGGAGGTACCGGGCTGCCGCACTGATGTTCTTTTCGGGCTGGTGCATTTGGTCGGCGGGCAAACCGAGATGTACGGCTGTTTCAGGCATAATCTGCATCAGTCCGCGTGCTCCGGCCCACGATACGGCCTCCGGGTCGAAACCGGACTCTTGGTAACATTGTGCGGCCATGAGCCGCCAGTCCCACCCGATGGCTTGGCTATGACGGATAAAATGAGTGTCGTACGGCGAGATAATGCCCTTGGCGCGATTCTGGAAGGGGGCACGGACACGGCGTTTTACACTTCCGCCGGGAGACAGACGCAACTGTTCCCTTTTTTGCAAGAAAGACCGTGTCTCGGGTTTATACCATCCGTCCAAGGCTTCGGCCAGGAAGGGGGCATCCTTTCGTACGACCCATCCGGTTTTGACTGCGGCCGTACTGTCTGACGGACACGACCGGACGCCGGAGAATTGCAGTTCCGTGTCTGTCATGTGGTTCTCCGGAATTTCCAATGCGATGAGGTCTGCCTCTCCTTTTTTCAGTCGTTGGAAAAGCTCCGCCGTATCGCGTACTGCTTCCATACGGAGCTTGGCACCGATGGACACGGCAAAGTGTTCGGCCAATTCAAATTGCAGTCCGAATCCTTTTCCCTTATATTCATAATAAGTGTCGGGACCGGACAGCGTGACGGCTATCAGTTCGCCGGCTTCCTGTATCTGGTCTAAGTCGTAAGCTGTTTCCGCATATTCTTCTTCCGTGATACCCAAAGGGGATATTTTTTTCTCCTCTTTTTCTCCGCAGGATACGAGATTGACGGCAAGGACGGTCAAGAGGCAGGCCAGCAGATTGTGTTTCCATAAATCGCTCCCGTTCGGCAGAACGGAGCCTAAAAACTTCGTTTTCGCCCCGCTCTGCCCTCGCTTACTCGTGATTTTCCATAAATCCGGTCGTTTTCGGCATAGCCGGAAGCCGGCCTTCCATCCGAATTCGCTTATACGGACTTTCATAGAGCTTGCCCCGTTTGTTCCAAATGGAGATTGAGATGGTGTAGGATGTAAGTACGCATGATTTCGATGGCTTTCTCGTTTTCTCCTCCTTGGGGAATGATAAGGTCGGCATAGCGTTTGGTCGGTTCGATGAATTCCAGATGCATGGGTTTGAGTACGGCCCGATAGCGGTCCACTACCATTTGTACGGTTCTTCCCCGTTCGATGATATCCCGTTCGATGACACGGATGAGGCGTTCGTCGGAGTCTGCATCTACAAAGATTTTGATGTCCATCAGGTCCCGGAGTTCTTTATTGGACAAAGCGAGTATGCCTTCTATCAGGATAACCTTTCGGGGTTCTACGTGTATGGTCTCTTTCAACCTGTTACATTCCAAATATGAATAAGTCGGTTGTTCGATAGCCCGTCCGGCTTTCAGTTCTTTCACCTGACGGATCAAGAGCTTCCAGTCGAAAGCGCAAGGATGGTCATAGTTGATTTTGCGGCGTTCTTCCATGGTCATGTCCGTGGCATCGATATAATATGAGTCCTGCGGGATGAGGGCCACTTCACCTTTCGGGAGACTCTCAATGATTTTTCGTGCGACCGTGGTCTTTCCGGATCCCGTGCCTCCGGCTATTCCGATAATATACATGGGCATTCTGTTTTTGTTTTAGTAAACATCTTCGTTTCCGGTAATTTCTTCCGATGTGAGCGGTTTGCGATCCATAACCTTCCACACGTATGCGATGTAGGCCACGACTACGGGAAGGAGAAGAGACACGTAGGCCATGGTTTTCAGGGTGAACAGGCTGGAGCTGCTGTTTGCCAAGGTCAAAGAGCTTTGTAAATCTGCGGTGGAGGGATAGTAAGCAGTATGGTTATAGCCGACACACAGGAGCAAGGATAATACGGTCAGTATGGTTCCTGTACCTGTAAACCAGAAACCGTTGCGACTGGTGTGGCAGAAGATACCACGAATAAGTCCGAAAAGCACACCTGTCACACCTAAAAGGAACAAGACAAGCAATATCGGCATGTCTGTCAAGTTGTGGAAATACTTGTAGGGTTCCATGAAAACGATGCCGGTTTCCGGATGGACGGCAAAACCGTCTTTCAATAACGTATGGATCACGAAAGCCAAGAAAAACAGCAGGAATGGGACGCTGTCTCCCAGCAATTGGCGGCGGCAACGGGGAATCAGCTCTGTGTCGCGAATGCTGCGGATGAAATAAAGGCAACCTAAAATACGAGCCAGAAAACAGACAGCCAGTCCCAACATGAGATTCCAAGGATTTGCCAAAGCATCCAAGCCGTGCCATTCGTTACCCCAATGACTGATGACGGGGATGGCGGCCTCTGTCAGATTGGATTTGCTGACAAGAAAATCAGACCCGTTGAAGAATGTGGCCACGGCCGCTCCGAGCAGAACCGGACCCATGACTCCGTTGAATACCAAAAAAGATTGGTAAGTACGTTTGCCTAACAGATTTCCTAATTTCGATTGGAATTCATAAGAAATAGCTTGTAGTACGAAACTGAAAAGTATGAGCATCCACAGCCAATATGCTCCGCCGAAGCTTGTGCTGTAAAACAAAGGGAAAGAGGCAAAAAAAGCACCTCCGAAAGTGACGAGCGTGGTAAATGTAAACTCCCATTTACTGCCTGTCGCGTTCACCAATAAAGCACGTTCCGTTTCATTCTTTCCCAAGTGGAATAACAATGAGTTGCCCCCTTGTACGAATAATAAGAAGACCAATAGTGCCCCTAACAGGGATATGATGAACCACCAATAATGCTGTAGAAAAATATAGGTCGATTCCATAGTTTTGATATTTGACAGTGACTAATCTTTTTTATCGGTTTCGTTCATGATTCAGGTCCTTTTTGGATGGCTTTTACCATGATACCTATCTCGGCAATGAATAAAATAGTGAAAATGGCCAGAAAGATGAAGAACGTCGTTTGTACCGCTCCTGCAGACAGGTTGGATATGGCGGCATTGACCGGTAACAAATCCTGGATGGCCCAAGGTTGTCGCCCGACCTCTGATACGACCCAACCGGCCTGGCTGGCTACGAAGGCGAAAGGAATGCTCCATAGGGCGATTCGGTGCAGCCATCTTTGTCCGTACAGTTTATTTTTCCATGACAGGAAAAGGACCAAGGCGAAAAAAGCAATGAAGTACATCCCGAAACCTACCATAATCCGGAATGTCCAGAACGAAAGTCCTACATTCGGCACAAGATCGTCAGGGTTTTGAATATAACCGTAACCGAAGTATGGCATGTTTTCTTCCAATGTGCGGCGGGACGCGTCCATCTTATCTTGGTCGCCGTCCTTTTGAGCCTGCCGGAAATCCGATAAGGCCGCGATTGCCATTTTGCCTCTCGCGATCTTTTCTGTGGCGGACAGAGCCTTGGAACCGTCGTTTGTCGTATGTCCTCCAGCCAGGATATTGTGGATTCCCGGTACGTAACCGTCGGGATTCCGTGTGGCCAGAAAAGACAGCATAGTCGGGATTTTCCATTCGCCGACCACCGTTAACGGCTGTCTTGTTCCACCTTCGTAAAGTGCTTCCATTGCAGCCAGTTTCATCGGCTGGTATTGTGCGACTTGATAGGCGGATTTATCTCCGCTGTATAGTGTCAACAGCGAGGCGACCATACCTGTACATGCTGCAATTTTCATACTGGCCAAAGCGAATTCCTTCTCACGCCGTTTCAATAGGAACCAACCACTAACCCCAATGACGAACACGGCCCCTACAATCCAACTGCTGAGTACTGTATGCAAGAACTTCATTACGGCTACAGGCGAAAAGGCTACGGCGAGGAAATCAACCATTTCATTGCGTACCGTTTCGGGGTTGAATACCATTCCTACGGGATATTGCATCCATGAATTGGCCACCAGAATCCACCAGGCAGACAAGGTAGCTCCCAGACCGGTGAGCCATGTAGAAGCCAAATGGAATTTCTTGCCTACTTTGTCCCATCCGAAAAACATTACGGCCACAAAAGTAGCTTCCATAAAGAAGGCTACGATGCCTTCAATGGCAAGAGGGGCTCCGAAGATATCACCTACGAACCAAGAATAGTTGCTCCAGTTCGTACCGAATTGGAATTCGAGAATCAGTCCGGTCGCTACTCCGATGGCAAAATTGATTCCGAACAGTTTCATCCAGAAACGGGCTGTTCTTTTCCAGAAATCATGACCGGAAATGACGTACCGTGTCTCCATAACTCCCATGATGACAGCCAGTCCCAGCGTGAGCGGAACAAACAGCCAGTGGTACATTGCCGTCAGGGCGAATTGTGCTCTTGACCAGTCTATCATTGTCTCCATATTGTCTAACATAAGCCTTGTTTTTATTTCAAGATTAAGGATGAATAGCTCTTTCTATCAGTTCATTTCCTACGTAGTCTTCCTTTTCTTCGGTCGATTTGCCTTTGAGGAAAGGCGGGAAGAAAAAAAGTTTCAGGATAAAGAACATAATGAAAAGTTTGATTAGAATCACGGCCCACAACGTACGTCCCAGCGTCATGCTGCGGAAACCGTCGCGGTAAAATCTCCAAATTCCGATGATTCCTTGTCTTATCATAGTGAATGTATAAGTGTGATAAGGCAAAGGTAAGCAAAAAACAGTGGGAAGCGGGTGCCGTGAACGGATTTTTTGCTAACTTTGGATGAAAATAATATAAAAGACGTTGTATTATTATGGTGAAACATATCGTATTATTTCAGTTGGCTTCTGAAATGGAAGCCGAGCGTAAGAAAAACGTGATGGATGCTTTCAAGAAGGGGATAGAGGCCCTGCCTGCCAAAATCCCGTTTATTCGGAAGATTGAGGTCGGGTTGAATGCCAATCCGGAAGAACAATTCGACATCGCGCTCTACAGTGAGTTCGACACGATGGACGATGTAAGGGCTTATGCGGCCCATCCGGCTCATTTGGCCGTAGCGGCTTTGCTGAAGGATTGCAAAAAAAGCCGTTCGTGTGTGGATTATGAATGCAAAGCCTGACCAAGGAGTCCTTGCATGCTGGACGCACCCTTCCCCTACATAGGAGTTTTGCAAAAAGAGCCTTCATCCTTCAGGATATATGGTAATCCGTTCATAATATTGATGTTACAGGCTGAAGGATGTTTCAGGCATCTTTCAGCTATGCTTCATTCCGTTTGGCGCAGAACGAAAAATCGTTCGGCTGAGATTGAAAAATCATTTGGCTGAGAACTTTTTATCGCTTTCCGCAATGAACGGAAACTGAAGGATTCCTGAAACATCTTTCATTCTGTAACGTGTTATGTAATAGCTGCTTATCGTGCTGCCTGAAAGATGAAAGGTCTTTTTAAAAAACTCTTGGGGGGATGGCGGATTTTTGCAGAACGTCTGTATTTCCACCTGGTTTTTAAGTCTCATTACATGTCCCTGATGAAAGACCAGATGGCTAAACGGCACATGATTATGTACATATTCAGAAGATAAAACGATGTTTACTTTCAGATTTTCCCTCATCCTGCTTTTCTTGTTTCAAATAGGAAAGGCAGGAGCACAATCTCCTTCCAACCGATTGGATGTGGTACAAATAGAGAAGTACCTCCAAAAATCATATCAGGAGTACATGGAAGCCATAAACACAGATGACAGAGAAACTGAAGAAAAGTTTCTCAAAAACATGCTTACCCCGGAAATGCAGGAAAAACGGGCGCGACTGGCATGCGCTACGGATAGTGACCCCATGATTCGGGCGCAAGACGTTACGGAATATTCCATCCAGTCCGTACGGTGCAAGCACCTGTCCGGCTGTTGGTACGAAGTGTCATACCGCCCGTATCCCAAAGATTCGACAACCTATATCCCATTACGTATCACGGCAGATTCCTTGGGAAAAGTACGTATTTCGTACGTAACGCCTGATTGGGGCAACCGTAATTACGGGGATTATTGGTTTGATATTCCTGAAGAAAAGGTCATGGATGACCAAGACGGGAAGACATTTGTGGAAACCTTTTACAAGTCATACGCCTATACCTACATAAAAATGAGACCAGATTTGGAACAAGGATTAAAACACTTGAGAGAGACTTATTGCACTCCCATTATGCAGGAAAAATACGTCCGGTCAAGGAAAGAGGTAGAACAGGAAGACCCTATGTTCGATCCCGTCATTGGAAATGACGACTTCGATGTCTTTTGGTACAATTCTTTGCAAGTCCATCCCTCTGAAACCAAAGGATGCTTCACGGTAAGCTATGGATGCACGAAGATTCGAGTGGCTCTCCAATGCCAAGACGGAAAATATAAAATAGCCGACGTGGAACTTATCCCTTAACACACCATCAATAACAAAATACGCCATGGAATCGTACAAATCAAACCGACCTGAAAGCAAGTCTTTATTTACAGCCGTCATGACACTATCGGTTGCCTGGTATTTCATCAGTATCATACCTCTTTCCGCACAAGAACGTGTGGATATTGACACCCTATGGTATCGTTACCATAATCCAGAGCAGGATTATTATCCGGACTTGCTTCCCGAAGACTGTTATATGGAATTGTACTTGGAAAACGGCATATTGAAGAAAGGGTACTTTTGGGGAACGACTGACGAGTTTGAACAAGCTCGTGAAGGCTACGAGTGCGGCTATTTCGTCATGCCCATGACGGATATAAAACAAGACAAAGACTCCATTTCATTCCGTTTGGACATTGTCACGACCTCAAGCGGTGAAAAAGTCAACACTTTCGTCAAAGCCCCCATTGACCGCCATATCCGTTCTTGGCAGGAAGCCATGTCTCGCTATCAGACGTGGGAACCCTTTACCGACCGGATGGAGGATGAGATACAAATGAGTATCTCCTTTGCCCGGTGGTTGGAAAACGACACCGTGCGCTACAACATGTCTGTGAGGAAAGACACCGTAAGGGTCAAGAACCTGACTTGCCCTTACATTGATAGGGAGGGCAAGGCTTTCGTCTTGCTCAAAGACAGGACGGGACTGTAAAGAAACGCATTGCAACCATGAGACTGCCATTTTAATCTTATATTTATAGGAAATAGTCATGAAGAAAACTTTTATCGGATACCTATTGGTCCTTATTCCATTATCCTCCTATTCCTGTTTGCAAGCAGAAATAGGAGACAATGTACTTGAAAAGGAATATCAAACCATCCGTATGGAGAACGACAGCCTGAGACCTACCCGGAAATGGACATTCAGGTATGACGATGAAAAATTCCCATGTGACCATGGAGCGTATGATGGTACGATTAAAGGTTTCGATACAGACGGTAAGGGGCGTTTTTACATTTTAGGGGAAGAACCCGTCCGATTAGCTTGTTTCATAGGAGAGAATATGGAATGGAGCCGAGGCCTCGGTTTGTCTATGAGACACTGCCAAAATGCTTTATTCAAGATGGTAAACGATTCCATTTATTTTATAAATGAAGTCAAATACATCTATTCTTTTAATGAGGCTAACTCTATGTATTTCAAAGATGAAGCTAAATCCAATCTTTACATGGATGAAGCCAACTCTATCTTTCGCATCCACAAAAGCGGTAAAGGAGATGTTGAACGTTTCCCCCTATACATAGATGGAGAATATCTTGAGGGAAATTTACGAAACAACGGTTTTTATGTAGTAGCAAGACCCAAAAATGTACCTGATAGCGTTCCGGGCTATGACAGAAGCCACGACGTAGCCTATCTCTTCACATACCCTAATAAATTGCAAAATAAAATCAGCGGAGAAAACGACATCGCTAAGTTGCACCTTAACGGCACGCCGGTATTTATTGATTTGGAAAACAATCCCCCTTATATGGTTTTTTTTCAAAAAATTCTTCTATAATCTGCTGAATAGCTTAAAATGAGCGATTTATAAGTGTTCAACCTCAATAGAGGTAATGATTTGGCAATAGTCACAACTTCTGCAATATGCATATGTTTGCTTTGCCTAACAACTCTTTACAGTTGCAAAAATACAAAATAAAAATGAAACCACACTATGTTGGTGCAAAAAAAACAATAGTCATAAAACAAAGATTAACTTCGCCTTATGACTATTGTTGTCCACATTAAACTTATTTATCATTTAATTGGTTCCGCATGCACATAGTATTCACTGTTTATAGGGTCTTCCCCGTCAGTTTTAAGTATCAGTACCATGCGAGAATGTTTTGTACGCCAATATGCTTTAATATCAGCATCTTCGGGTAGTGCCTTAAACGTTTTACACAGCGAAGCCTTTTCTGTTTCTTTTATAGTACTATGTGCTTCATAGTACTGGTCCATAATCTTCAACAGACCTTCTCTTTCACGTTCAAGCACGCCTAACATATATTCCTTGTCGTTTTTGTCTTTTGCTCCTTTCAGTACAATACGTAACTCTGCATACGGTTTTGTAATGTCTTCTTTGTAGGCAGTAGGTGGAGTTAGGACAAACTCACGGCTCTTGTCCAGCAAGCAATATTCTGTTAGTTCGGGGTTCTTGGAATTATACCTTACGTTATCCCAATCGTAACCAAAGAATCCATCATTCACCAAATAGAGCCTCTTTCGGGCTTGATAGACAATACGGCCATCTTTATAGCCATTGGCATAGACAATAGTATTGTCATGAGGCGTGAAGAAGTATGTGCTCCACCAATAGGAAGTATTCAAACAGTTTGTCTTACGTTCCATGATTCCAAAGCTATCTGGCATATCACGACAATCACTCGTCCAAGTAATTGAATCGTAGTAGTTGTAATAGGCATTATCTGAAGAGTTGAAACCATATTCATCGGTAAGCTCAAATGTTACAAGGCAGAAGGTCTGAAACACAGGGTCTGTGTTGTCTTTGTCGTCTTCTGCATAGTATGCCTTAATCTTAAACTTGCAGTTGTCGGGAACAGAACGGTCAATATCCGTATCATACGTGTAACTTTTCTTCATCATTTCCAAATCGGTTTCGGTCATGCGTTTATATACAATCATGCCATATATAGACTTGTAACCATTGCTGCCATCACTCGTCGCTCCCAATTTTTGTATGGTGTACATTAAGGTCTTGCCATTCGACTCGTCAAGCTTAAGAATCTGCATGTATCTGCTGTCTGTTGTCTGCTTGTTGCTGCCAAACAGTATGAAGCCTTTGTCCATGTCATAAGTCCATGATACACGACTGAAACAAAAGGCTGGCAAGGCATCACTATAAAAATAACTAAAAGCTTGCTGTGATGTCTCAAACCAAAAGTGTGTAGGGCTGCCACCAAATCTGTCTTTCCAAAATTCCTCCTTGCTCAACTTTCCGTTTTCCTGTACCTCATAAGTGGCAATACTCTCCCAACCATAGCCCTTGACCTTACTCTGTATTTCTTCTGCTGCTATTGGCTTTCTCCCTTTTAACACACAACACCCCTCATCATTAACAGTATAGGTTTGGTTGAATAGATTCATATCCAACTTACATTGCTCAACACTCAATTCCTCAGACTTATCGCAACTGCCAAATACAACAGTGCAAGCTACGATGAGTGCTATTAACCAAAACTTCTTAGTCATAATAATCCAAATTTAAAGATTTTACATATAGACAGATTACGGATTTTCAGTGTTTCAAATTCTGCTGTCCAAGATAACTGAGTGCAAAAATACAAAAGTATCAACGTAATAGTGCATTTTTTTATTTTTTATAACACTCAAAACATACTTTTGTGCAAATAAAGGAAGAATAAACTACACCTGACAAATCTATTTACATATTTCTATGCACTGCCTACAGTTGGTACACTCACTTTCTGCAACCGTTGGGAGCAAAATTTCTTCGCCCTCATGGTGGAGCGAGGCGTTTTGGGGTTCCCAAAACATAACCTCGCTCCCTCCTCTAAGAACAAAAGACGAGATATTTGCCTTTCGGCTTTCCATGCCCAAGGTTGCAGACCTTAATTCTCTCAATTTGCGCCAAACATCAAAGCTGCCACATTGAAAGAACAAGGTCACAGACACAAGCTACTTTGTACATGGAGTTTGCAAAGGAAAAGGTGATATTTTCAGTGTGAAACTTGCCAAGTGTTTCAGTTGTGTGTTGTTGATTTCCTTTGTGAACTATGCCGAGTGTGCTGTGTGTCCTCGGTATAGTCTGCATAAATCTAATGCCATGCTAAAACACTGCGGAGGTTCGCCCAAGTGGCTGGAGGCGCAAAGCCTCCAAG